>Ga0214545_1006742_pt1 | contig 19762 bp, 9 predicted proteins | sample CNSS4metaG_FD_160064 | JGI IMG/M metagenome (GOLD analysis project Ga0214545, IMG submission 160064) | Root nodule microbial communities from cowpea collected in UCLA plant growth center, Los Angeles, California, USA - CNSS4 | ecosystem: Host-associated > Plants > Roots > Nodule | place: USA...
CAATATTACTCAAACCCTAATTCCTTAATAGATTGAGCCTAAATTTCCTTATTAAAAACCAATTCCTTGAACTCTTAATAAGTAAATTTGCTTTATGCACAAAGGTTTAAGACAACCAATGGGTCAATCCCCATTCCTAGGTACAAGCTCCATTGAGTTTTCTTATTCCGAATCTAGGTTTCAAAAGATATTTCCACACCCAATGAACCAAAAATCATGCAAGAGATGGCTAAATCAATGCAAGCTTTAAGTGAAGAAATAAGAAGACTAGCAATTAATGAAAGAGTCATATATATAATCAAAACATTTGCATTTACACAAGAGTTTCGTGGCTACATCTAACCCCAACAAAAATGGGTTTAGCTCTCCATTGCCATGGAGAGCTCAAGCTTAAAAATGGAAGAGATGGAAGAGAAAGAGATACAAAGAGGAAGATGGAGCTGTTCCCACAAGCCCTAGCACTCCTCCAAGCTCTCCAAATGTGTTCTCCGTGCCTCCAAAATGCCAAAGATCCGTTTCCCCTCGCGAAAACAGAAGAAAAAGAGCCAACTTGCCACATCAGCGAAAACGTGCGCCTGGCGGAAGGGTCTCACCGCCAGGCGCTAGCCATCAAACAGGGGCAAACTTCTCATCTACTGCTCGGCGGTGGCCAGGTGCCGCCAGGCGGTGAGCAGCAGTGGCGCCTGGCTGGCGCTTGTCTGGCGCCTGGCGCTGGCGTCCTGTTGCGCCTGGCGCTGTCTCTATGTCGTCGGGCGCTTCCTGTTGATATTTTTGCTCTTCTCCTTGCTATTCTGGGTCACTCATTTATCTGGACTTTTGGAGCAAAGCTTCCAATCTACAAAAAGGACACAAAAAATGGGGATTAATGGTATATTTAGATCAATGTAACCCACAATGTATTTATTTACAAAAGTAAGGTAAAATTGAGGATTAAGTAAGTTAAAAGCTTTGGAAGAGATGATTTTGCTAATGAAATATAACTTAGATAATGGTAATAATTAACATTATCACACATTACATTTCAGTTATTATAAACAACAAAATAGTACATTAGATTTAGTTTTAACTAAAAAAATACCACACCAATTACCACAAACACATGTGGGGAGCCATGTAGAAATAAGTAAGGAGTTGCTTTGAAGTTTTTGTATAATTTTTCAACAACTTTGAAATTATGACACATGTTCTATGTACCTAAAATGCACCACACAAACTACATAGGAGTCATTACGAAGAAGAGAATGGTGCATTGAATTTTATCTTTACGAAAAAAAAATTCACATCAGCTGCCACAAACACATGTGGGTAGCCATGTGAAAATAAATGGGGAGTTGCATTGGGGTTTTAGAACAAATTTTGGACATGTTGAAAATTAACACACCTCATCTTTTATGTACCTAAAATTGACCATACACATTACATTTAAGTCATTATAAACAACACAATGGTACATTAGATTTAGTTTTTACTAAAAAAATACCACACCAACTGTCACAAATACATGTAGGGAGTCGTCTGGAAATAAGTGGGGAGTTGCATTGGAGTTTTTGTATAGTTTTTCGACATGTTTGAAATTATGACACAGTATGTTGTATGTTTTAAATTAATACCACATTTAACATGCATACAAATATGAAATACAACATCCATTTACAATGCATTGTGCAGCAAAATATATTTTCAACAACATTTCTTCTTCCTATACATTTGCCATTTACAATTCCTACCATAAATACAATTAATTTCAACTTCCAATTATATGTTCTATAGCCTACACTTGTTTTGCCCTCAAACTTCACCTTTATTGTTAGTCGTTTTCATCAAAGTTGAATTGTAACATAAAATAATCATTAAATTTGCCTTTAACATTCATTACAATAAATGAACTGGTTTTTGCTATCATAATTAAGTGGGGAGCACAGTGTAATTAAACGGGAAATTGTGTTAGACTTTTTCAACAAATTTTGAACTTTACAAACCAGAGTTTTTCATAATACAACTACACATTAAACAACATACAACTAATTGTACGGTTGTACATTAACAATTTCCTACATGGACAACAATTTGACAAATATAATCACAACTGAATCAAACAAAATGTAAATGCATTACTATTTTATACAAAAATATGGTTAATAGATAAGTCTTTTAGTCATACAACAACCCTAACAATTACTACCAATCTGTACATGTTCTGAACTTTACAACAATCATAAATCTATCAAACTATTTTCGATCCCTTCTCTTCCTTCCCATATCCAACAAACAGATTTCTTATTGCACGACTCTTGAACTGCATTCAAGTTTTTCCTTCATACATTCATACATATTGCTATATTGTCATGTTCCCATAATGAGTAAGACCTGCAAATAAAAAGATAATTATGTATTATCATTATTGGAAATTGAAGATGTTTGTTAATATATTTAGTAACAAAAATGACCACAAAAGTGTATGAACTTCTAGTGATTAAATTTAAAATTGGACCATATTGATTACATTGAAGTGATTATGAACAAAAAAATAATGGATTGGATTCAATCTTTTTGACAAAAAAGTGTCATACTAGCTCTGACACACATGTGGGGAGTTATGTGCAAATAAATGAGGAGTTGCTTTGGAGTTTCTGTACATGCTTACAACAATGTTAAATTTACACACACCATAATTTGTGTACATAAAGTGGACCATAACAGACACAACACAACACATTTATAATCCCACAACAATAAAAGGGAAAACACCCATAAGAGAAGAACCCACACACACACACACACTAAAACAACCCTTAAATGCGAGAATAATGGAAAGCAAAATGTCCTACTTTCAACACCACCAAGACCATACTAGTTCACAAAGATACTTATAATTCTTCCATCCAATCAATCCAATCAATTGCAAAAGAAGACGGGGACATGCCTTATTTTTCACGAACCTTCATCGTTCTTCAAAATGGGTTTTTGCTGTAACCAAGAGGAAACATTTCTCGGCCAAACCCCACGAAACAAGAAGAAGATGACCTACTTTGGTGTTCGATGATATCATATGCCCATGCCAAAGCTTTGAAGTTATGTTTTCTGAAGTTCCCAACTTTTCTACCCAAAACGACCATATATGTGTGCAACAAAAAAAATGCTTTAACTTAGTGACACATAAATGATGTTAAAAGTGAGTAAGAGAAAAAGTATCAAAGTATCATTATCCAATGCAAAAGGATAGCGAAAATATGGGTCAAGTAATATGAATGTCATTGCAACACTAACAACAACTACATAAAAGGGGTTGAGGTTAAAGCGTGGGATATAGAAAGAAAATTAGAATGAACCAGACTCATTGATGCGAAGACTGCTTTGTCTATAGATGTTCCTAAAATATGGAACTCTAGTTTTTTTATGCTTCAAAGTGCCCTTAAATATCAATGGGTCTTTACAAGTTTGCACATGGTTGATGAGAATTATAAGTATTGTCTGTCTGAGGAGAAACGAAAAAGAGTGAAAAACTTGTTGCCCTTTTATGAGATAACAAATATGATTTCTGCCACAAGCTACCCTACAACCAACTTGTATTTTTTACAAGTGTGGAACATCCAATCCTTTTAACGGAAAGTGTAAAAGATGAAGATCAAGTTATCAAAGATACAACGTAAAAGATGATAATTAAGTTTGATAAGTACTGGGATAAATATAGCAATGTCCTTGCATTTAAGGCAATTTTAGACTCAAGGATGAAGTTGGATACCTTGGGATATTGCTTTGAGAAGATAGACCCTCTCACTTGGGAAGCAAAGTTAGAGAAGATTAAAGAAAAATTGTACAAGTTGTTCTCTGAATATTGCTCCAAGAATTACACTTCTCCTCTCTTAAAGTGTAAGCATAACGACATTGATACAACATCATCCTCATTTTATCAAGTCAAATGCTTTTCATGTAAGTCATATTACTTTTTGTACTAAATTAATTACTATGCATATACATATTATATGTGTTTTGATTTCAATATTTTAAATTTGTTTGAACTTTGATGATGCTCCTCATTTTTAGGTTACATTAGACTATTGTTTTGTATTTGTACTAATGCAGACTGTGAAGTAGTGACAGATTTATGTTTCATGCTTAGTTGAATATGATCATTGCCTTTGTCTTTATGACAGACAAATTTATTTGGCTTCGTGAATAGTCATATCATTGCCAATATTGAACTGAACCTGTTTGATTTGATTTAGCTAAATTCTTTGTGTTGTGATCATTTTATTTTCTTGTTTAACATATCATTATTATATTCTTAATTGAAGGAGAATTTTATTTGGTAATATAACATTCATATAATGATCACTAAACAAAATCTGGAATAAAAAAAATTAGATCTGATTGTGGGCATCCATTAACACATCTGGGAAAAAATGCAGGTTGGCCCGCCAGCCCACGGCCAGATTATTAATCTCAACCCATTTCTCATAATGGGCCGGGCCGACTCATTTAAATTGGGCCAATATCAGGCCTAGTTGACCCGTTTTGACAACCCTACCGATGAGTAGTTCCTTCATTATAGTTTTTCTTGAATTAAAAGAGCATTTTTCTTCCTGCAGCCCATCATATGATTTAGAACAAATTTTTTAGATTAAATTTTTCATAACATAATACTTTTCAAAACAAACAATTTTTAGAATAGATGAAACGTATTCTGAAAAGAAGAATTTTTCAGGACAAGCTTTTTCTCGCAACACGTTCTCTCCTTTCACCAAGTGGCTGCAGCATGGCACATTGGAGGAAGATATTTTAGTCTTTTTCTTTGTTAATGAGGGTTGTATTTAGTAAAAAGTCTTCCTATGATGATTTAAGGGGCTACAGCTGTTTTAATGGGCACCTATGATGGTTTGAGAATGGACAGTGTCTTCCTGCACCTCCATAGCTTTCTTCCACCACCCTCCTACAAAGAAATTTTCTACTTTGCCATGTTGAGACTGTATAATCTGAAAGCCACTTTTTGTCTTAAGAATTGATAGTGTAATACGAAAGCTTAAAACAGTGTATCAAGGTGCAGGAAGAAACTGACTTGAGAAGGGTGCACGAAGGAACTTAGCCCGTCATTTTTTAGTGCTGTTTCGAACCAAAGTATGATTAAGCATACTGTAGTCAAATCACGTTGCAGAGGACCATGCAAAATATGTTCTAACAGGATATTCAATTTTTTCAGATTGCTCCAGCCTTTCCATCTGTCTCTTGCATCTGTCACTAACAAGCGGTGGTTGTTCAAAGATGTTAAATACGAAAACACTTAGTTTACAATGGTTTACAAAAGCGTATGCAATAGGTTGCTAAATTCAACACTCCTTATATAAAACTAACACTAAAAGATAGAGTTTTCATTTAACTTCAAAATCTTGGCTCAATGTTTCCTATAAACTCCTAATTCAATCTATGATATAATTTGTTCATAAAAATAGCCTCTGATACATTTGACTCTAGGAACGTACATTGTGTATGAAGTAGTGCCTTAAATGAACACTGATATACAAAAAACCAACCGGGGATTTCTCTCCATGAATTTAGTTGTCGAGCCATGTCCCTCCATGCATCCTCCAAAAACTGTAACACGCACAAAAGCGTGAGGGACACGTGGCAAGCAATACAAAGGGTCAGAAAGAACGCAAAAGTTCACGTAATAGAAAGGAGAACATAAAATTAAGAGAGCGCAAAAGTGTGGTATGATTCTCTCTCTGCTGTCATTGTTCCTCAACCTTTGCTCTGCGTCTCTGTCACTGATTTTGTCCCTCCTTTATTCCCTTTTCTGGAATGATTCATTTCTACAATTGCTATACCTCCATTGCACCTCCTTTGTCCTTATCATTACTTTTGTGATTGTTTAATTTGCCCTGTTGATTGTGGTCATACGTAATCTCTTTTGTTAATAGCAGAACAAGTTGTTTTCGTCTATTTAGCACTGTTTCATTGGTGCTTTCATTGATATGAACTGAGGTCAAACACCAGGCGGAGGATCTGCGTTGTTTGTCATTCACGGTGAAGAAACTCAAAGCAGCTCTTGCAGTCCAATCCAAATCGCAGGACACGAAGATGGACCAGATCCAATTGGTGTTGCAGCAAGTTATTTTCGAGTTATTTTGCATGGTTTCCGAGGCAGAATTCTAGTGGCAGAAAACAAAAACACCCTTCTCCGCAGCCACCATTCTTTTGGTTGGAGTAGTGCCAACAATTCTTTCCAGCTGAAATGTAATCCATAAAGGAAAGTAGTTATTATAACGAGAAACAAAAAAGGAAAGAATATAGCAGGACTAGCAGTCTACACACACAGAATATATATATTGAGAGCAAAACCAATTATGTCGCCACAATATCGAAAATTCTCTTTCCCTGTTGCAAAGGTGCAACATATAATAAACATTTTAGATGCGAGAAAATATCCAGAATGTTTAATCAGTTATACGAGTTAACAAAAGTCTACAGGTTGTCGACGGATTTTTTTTGTTAAAGAACAGAGCTCTAGACAGAGAAAATCCATTGAGCTTTAGAGATGAAAAAGCCCATCTATTAACTATAGGCGTACTCAAATCAACAATGTAGCAGTAAGACAAATTAGGAAGCAATAATAAACAAAGCCATCAAATCTCAGTCTCTACATTTACATCTCCGGTTCTACTTTTTACTCAAGTAACAATATAAAGGGGAAACAAAGAGAATAGTATTACCCGAAGCTTGTCGAGGCAGGAAAATAGGACAGTGCAAGTCATATTGTTAGACCCGTAAAGCATATTCACAATCTGCAATAGCAAAAGGATAGCAATGAAGGAAAGGCACATTGTGTTTTTCTGTTTTACGCAATTATAGAAAACAAAAAAAAAAAAGGTTCTAAATAGCAGATTATTAATATAAAAACATTTTCAATTTCTCCATAGTAATTAGGAAAAAATGTAGGCAGAGACCTCCGATTCAATTCAAGATATTTGTATTTCCTTTCTTTAAAGGTTTTTATTATTACAAATAGAGATGAAGAGAATGTGATTGGATTGATTCTTATTAAATAATTCCTTATTTTCTTATATTTTTAAGGTTAAACCATGAACACCAAATTTGATGAAATGCATGTTATAGACAGTTGAAGAATAATAAACTGAAGAGGGCGTTTTTGGTTGTGCCTTTTAAAGTCTGTTGATTGTACTGGAGAACAGTTCCAAAATTTAGCCATAATTTATTTATGGACAGGTTTGTTTCCTTATCTATCATAGGAGCCTTTGCATGTTGGATTTTTCAGTTTTCCAACGTTGACCATGCTATAGAACAAGAATGTTCTTTTGAACTCATCTATTTTCTCAATTTCATTCATTAGCGTAGCCACAAGAGGATTACTATTTCATCAGTTTTATACCCCTTAGTGAATTATTTTAGTCAAACCCAAAAAAGAATCTGACTTTACAAACCAGCTTACCTCAGGGTAAAATTCCTTCCTCTCTGGGAGTGAATAAATGATTAAATTCTGAACCCCTCGAATCTGCCATCAAGAAATAAATATTTATTATCAATAAAAATATAAAAGCAGAGGATACACCCCCATAAGATTAAAAACTACGGTGATCAAATATGCTTGCACAATTTCCTGTAATGGTCTATACTCTACAGTACACATAGTCCGATGAATTCAACTGATTTTAATTGTTCATTATTCCAATTAAGGTTCAGAGTTTTCATAAACTAATGAAGCCTTCATAAATTTAACTCCTAGATTCAACACATAAGAATTTACTTAATATAAAAATAATATGAACGAATTTATTAATGACATTAAAAATGGGTAACAAATTACAATCATAAAGTGTCATAAAATGAATAAATCACATAAATTCACAAAAAGCTTTGTTCTTGATGTGAAAAGAATTCAAAAGGAAATTCGTTTTTTCAAATAATATTAGTCTAATAAAATACGGTCATTGTTCAATAAAAGTCGGACAACAATTACATTCGATTTGAAACTCATTTATTTCTTTTTTAACTCGAGATTTCAAGTGAGTTCACAAGTCTACTCTTTAACTTGTCTCTCAGTTTGGGATAATAAACTCTTAAGAGTTAACTGAAGAGTTTGACAACCTTTTTCTATTTCTATAACTTCAAATTCAACAGTTACTTAAAAATATAATTTGGTTCCGCAAAGATTTGGTTGCTTTCAACCTTGACAATGCATGTCCACAAAAAGTGGCCTGTGTCATCTCTTGACCAATTTGTATGGACAAAAATTCCAGGGACAAAAACAACACAAATTGGCAGTTTCAGGATTAGATGTTCAACCCTTCAGCATGTATGTTGCTGGATGCCATGCCATGAACTTGAAAAAGGGCCACAAATTGTCATTTTTATTTTTTCACAAAAAACATCTATAAAAATAATCAAGGCAGAAAAAAAATGACAAGGAGGGAGAGGGGAAAAAACTATTTCAGTCCATAACCTTATATCTGTGGTAAAAATGAGATCTCTCAGTGTAAAGCATAACTTTTCTACTTCCTTCATAGAACCAAAGACGTGCACGAGAGATATCACTTTGGGTTGTATACCTAAATTAACAAAAAAAGACCAGCCATCAACAGAAGAACTACTAGTAACTTGGGAAAAAAAAACTACTGCCATATTATTAAATAATATTCAACTATAAAACAAACAACACAATGGCATAATGATGGAAATGGATCCGTACTCCCCAAGCAAACAAAAGGAAGCATTCTGTGACTTTAAGAAATTACGGAGTCGAATAAATTCAAAGTAAGAATTGGTAAACAACATCGTCCCTCCTTGATCTAAATCTTTTATTCTGGGGAAAACCTGCAAGACAATAATTATTGATAGTTATTTAAATGATCCAATTGTCAAAAAATGTATAATAACAAGCACATAATGGTTATACCACTTGGACCATCCTAAGGCGCCTATTTAAAGAAATTCAACAGAGAAATTTTGGTCACGACAGAGTAAAAGGATATGCATAAAATAAAGACTTCTACCAAGGTAAGCTTTAGTAATTGACACACAGATGCATCATTACTAAACACAAATAAGGCATAGCAGTCCTAAGCAAAGAATGATTAAACTACTTTTCATTCAATGAGGGATAATAAGCAATATTCCTCTAATGTCCATAATTACACAGATAATAGCAATTAAAAGTAAAACCACCTTTTTGCTATATTGTATTTATCTCATCTTTCACACGTGACTTATTTAAACTGCATTATTAACACATTGCCATGAGTAAGAAAAAATTTAAACTGCATTATTAACACAATGCCATGAGTAAGAAAAAATTAACTGACGAGTTAAGAGTCCGGGAGTCACTACTCTTACCCTAATCCAATATGGCCTAATAAATACAAGCACAATAATTCAAAAATAATCATTCAAGGACATAATCAGTTCATTGCTATTGTTTGATATGAAATCCTAAGATTTAGTTATAAATTCAGATTATAAACATTCCTACTGCTTCTAAAAGTAATGCTTCTAAAAGTAATGGTGGAAGAAAGAACATATTTGGGTCGAAATGAATTAGAGTGAACATTAAATGAGAAGGGCATGTGGCAAAAATATTTTCATTAGAAATCATGGAGACAGGACCCGGACAGTGGCTTCTTAACACCGCAAAGTTTAGTAACAATGGAAATCCATATTATAGTTTGGCATACAGGCTTATTTGAGCAATGGTTTTCACACTTATAGGTTACTGTTAGAATAAATAGTCTTCAATAGGATTTATTGTAAAATACTATGTGCTTTGTACTAGACCTAAGTCCTAGATGTATCTTTTCCCTCTCACATTGTATCTGATGTATATCCCAAGTTCATTCTGATGAAATTCCAGAAAAGAGGAATGCACTCTCTCAAATTCATTCTATATTCCTGTGTACCTTTCTCAAGTGTTACAATGGTCATTTGAAATCTGGCTTGAGCCAAGTTATTCAAAAAAGAACATCAGTGACATCAAATTCTCAGAGTATGGATAGATAGTTCTCCAAAACCAATTCAACATATCAATATTTTAAAAATCACAAATCCAAAATGCATACCTTTGTAATAAAATAATCAAAACGGGCATCATCAGCTTGTACTATCGAGTCTACATCAAATCGTTCATAAATCTACAGGGTTCAAAATTTAAATGAAGTGTTAGCTCAATATTAGAGTGAGGCACAAACCTACAGTAATAAATCTGAATATAAATTGATGACACTGAACAAAAAATTAATTGCCTGACCACAATAATCAAGAAGAAAAAGAAATGATGCAACGTTAGTACATTAAATTAACTAATCATGAAAAGAAAACCAATTAGTTTGTTCACAGATCCTTGAAACGAGTATATTAGCACCCTACTTTTCAAATTATTGAACATCGATTAAAAGATGCTAATTTTGATATTACAGTCATTCCTAAGGATTTACAAAGAAAATAAACCATCTTCAAAAATATTACTTATTTTTTAATTATTTACAGAGTATATAACAACAATAAAATGTGTATAGCAAGGAAGATAATATTATATAAGTGACTTGTTTTTCTTATGTACTGTACTGTTTAATAGTAAAAAAGAATGAATACTTTTCCTATATACTGTCTAGTAATAAAATCCAAGGTAACTGAAGTGCAATAACATTGCCAACTAGACCTTAATTGCATCACAATTGTATATGACCAAAACGCAGAATATTTATTCAAGCAGCCAGCAATACTAAAAAAGATTACTTGTCTTATTTCCGGTAACACTTTGTGTAAGACACCTTTGAATTCACACATCAGTTTCACCTGCAGGTATCAAATAGAAGTACTGATGACTAGAATATTTAAAAATTAAAAAGAAACAATATCTTTTGTGTAATTGCCTCAGGAAGGGAAGACACATGCATGAACATAATTTGATTATCGTTTTCATTTCACAAGGCATATCAACGATGTCCTCCATAAAAAAGTCTGAAAGATTGAGAACTTTTCAGTCATGATGCATCTTTAACTTTAAGCCCTCCAAGGTTGAAGGCTACCAACAGAAAATAGCAGCCCACCACCACACAAAAACAAAAATTGACTAGCCCTATGGCTGATCATGATTCTACTGAAAAGCAAAAGTGTGTGCATGTGTATTGCGTTCAGAAAAAGACAAGTTTTAAAATGTACATAAAAAGGATTGCTCATTCTTAATTCTCGAAAATTGACAACAGGGATGCAAAAGCATTGACAATCACGAAACAAAGACCGCTCAAATTCAAATTAGAACTGACAATGAAAATAAGATTGCAATAAATAAATAAATAATGAAGGTTGGAATAGAAAAAGATGATAAAGGCAAATATGACAGACAAATAATGTTCACAAACAGAAGACTGAGTGAAGAGGACACACACTCCAATAAAAATAAAAAGAAACAATAAAGAGTAGATGAAGTATTGCTATTCAAGTACATAATCCCTATCCCACAAAATACTGGGTGCAGATTCCTATTTCTAAATCCCTAAAGTATTGCAATTTAAAAAGGGAAAAAAACAAGAAGAAATTCAATTGTGTAAGATGGCCAATCTCTGCCATATCAACCATATCGTTGATGCAGTTTAAATAGCCAATGGTAAAATGCTGGAAAGCAAAAGCCATCAATGACGAATTGCAGTTCTACTAAAATCCAGTGCTGTAAAGAAATGGCATGGTAACAATACAAAAACCTTGAACCTATGAAAAAGCTAGGCAGTGAAACCATATATCTTACATACCTTCCCTTCATAATTAACACAATGATGATTGAATGAAGCATTTATATCTGCAACAAGGAAATGCAGAGGTTATAATAGACTTCGCTATGTTTCAAATGTTCACAAAAAAATGGATTGAATGAGAACGTCATAACTCGGCACCCTATATATCAAGGTGCAATGCAGCATAAGTTTAACAATTTCGGAAAAGGAAAATTAAAAAATCAAAATTTCACCAATGTAATCGAAAACTGATTATTATGATAATTGTAATGTAAAATGTAAACACAAATAGACAAAATCATGCACGCAAAAAGGCGAGATGGATGGACCTTGTGAAACAAAAATAAAAACTACATTTTTGTAGAAACTAACATCCCATTATTAAACAGAATTAAAAGGTAAAATGTTGCAAATACATATGCTCAACGGATTTAGCTTCCTCTATAAAAGGTAAAGGCAAACAGAAGAATAATGTAAATTTTCTCTCAAAAGGCATCACTACAAGAAGCAAGGATCATTACCTGGATTCGAATAAAAACCCAGTATTATTGTTTGCCTGTAAAATCTTGCGTGATCATCAAGATACCTAAAAATATACAAATCTCAAAATTCTGGTGTAGAAAAACCCTTCCTCCATCTCACACGACAAAAACATATTGACAGATATATAACGCCAAAACTCAAGCAATTGAAATGTAAAAATGATGGTACTGAACAGTTCTTAAAGTATTGTACACAATATTCCCCAAGATAATTTAAATTGGCAGAGCTATGAAACATAACTCTACCAATCACAATAATGGTTTTGGTGAGAAATGTAAGATAGTTTTTACAAACAAAATACCACAATGGCATGGTTGAAAATGGAAAACCTCCAATTCTCCATAAAAACACCACTACGACTTGAAGCAGACCCTTCATTATAATTTATTCTGTTAGCTTCATCTAAAGATAAATAGCTCCAATTATTTAAGTGCTAATATTTGCTATGTGCTAAATTAAGAAAATGAAAACAAGGGAAAAAATTGTAGGTCAACACTAATATAGGAGTAAAAAAAATAACACAACTTTAGCATAGGATAGTTACAATAGAATATACCAAGGTCTAATGCGCATTACATCTGTTCCAGGTTGCTTGGATGGTAAGCGGTTCAAGTGTTCAATAATTGTATGCACATGAGACCAATTCTGGCAAGTTTTAAACATCAATGAGAAACAACATTCATATAGTAGTCAAAATAACGGGACAATCAATTTGTTACAGTAATTTAAAGGAAGAACACTACAGACCTGCATTGATATTACATCTGCATGATCAATAATCAGAACCTGTTTAGAATAAATAATACTGTCAACTACATATTTTATGCCCCACATGCAGGGTAACTACATATTGAGATAGATTTGTTATTAATTAAATATGATCTAACAATTACAGTTAGGAAAACTTACCTCTATGGATGAAAGAAAATCTACATCTTTTTCCTTGTTAATCCCAACCTCCTCAATTTTCTAGAAAATTGAACAATTTGATGTTATAAGCAATACGTTTGTAAAAGATTCAGCACACATTCATAAGACTAAGGATAACTAATAAATAAAAACTCTTTAGATTCATATTTTAGAAAAGGAACAAAATACGGAGAAAATTTAAAATAAAAAAAAAGCATGTGTATGTATTTTATACTTTAGTAGAAAAGCCACACGATAATAAGCAACTGTATTACAATGAAATTATAATTTTCAAAATCAAACGTTGGGTCTCTATACTTGACATAATTTTTATTTTTATTTTTAGTTTAAAAAACACTACATCTTTCTCTTAGAGGAAAGATGTTTATGAATCAGCCCCTAGCATTGGCCTGAGTTATAACAGTTTCAGACTTTTCTTCCTTGGATTAGTTATTGTTTTGTCCTACATGTAATCATACCATCTCCGTAGAGATGGTAGAGAACACATAAAAATCTAACAGTGTCAATGGTTCATAAATAAAATACCAGGGACTTCTTCATAAATATTTTTTTCCAAGGACAAAAATGTAGACTTATTTATACAGCGACTAAAATTAAAAAAAAAAGATGTGTTGGGTATATGGACTAGATTTTTAGTTTAACGTATAAGGAAAAGTTAACTTCTGCTTAATTACACAATGGTATAGAAGTTTTCTGATGATTTTATACAAAGTGGTGATGAGATTGACTGCTCTGTATTTTTTATTTTTATGTAGAGTTGATAGTAGCTCGACTTTTTCCATTATTATAAGAAGTAAAATTAAAAGGTTGCACTGTAACAATTAACCTGAGACCACTAGGACAGAAGTTGTTTATTATTTAGGGTCACTCGCCAGAAAAACAATAGAACCAATTCATTGTGTATGTAGGAAAATTATGGGGATTGTCGCCTCAAAGGATAATATCATATTCATATACAATGTTTTTAACAAACAACTGGATACAAAATGGCCCAAACTTTATCTTATAAAATAAATGCAAATAGATACTAACAAACGGCATTAGAATACCTAATACCTTTTACTTATACCACAAGGAATATGAACTTGAAGGTTGGACACAATGCCCAAAACGGAATAAAGTTAATTCCCAACAAATATGAAGTTAATCTAAAAAACATGTAAAGGGGGCAAAAGAAATCTCTAGAGTCAGATATGAATAAAAAAATTAAAATAAACAGAAATAAAAATGCTTACATTAACCAAGCATAGTGCTGAAGCAATAATAATGTCTGAGGTATGGAAATCACTGAACAATTTGATTGTCTTCCTGTAGAAAACAAAAGCATAAAAGTTAAATTAGAACTAAAGTATCATCTCATGTTGCAAGTCACAACAAATAGAAACTGAAAAATCATCTTCCCATGGGTTGAGGATGCTATAGTAATATCGTGCATATGTAACTAAGCAGCGTACTAATACATCCCTTTTTGTCTGAAATAGTTATTTGAAAGGAACCATACATAAAATTTTCTTTTTTCTAATAAATGTAACGGAATAAATAGGGAGTGAGCAAATTGATTTTAGCATGGGCAGTTAAGAGAAAGAGTAGCAGAGATAATGGAAGAATACAGTTCAAGAAGTTAAACATTTGGAATAATCTAAAATGATAGTATAGACGGTCTATAATGACGGTTGTCCTATACCCACATGTTCACTAAATCACTGAGAGTCTCATTGATCGGAATTTGTATTATAGAATACAAGCTGCCTAGCCTTAATAATTTATAGTGCCCTGCCCTCACTTACTGGAGGAATACAGCAGAATAAGTTAAAAAATTGGAAGAATTTAAAATGATAGTATACACACATTGATGTCTTATAACAGCATATGTTAGTTATTTATAATCACATAATAGGGTACAAGAGAATAAATCCTGGATATAAAGAATATATGCAATAAATGTCACTATTCAAAATACTTTTCTAACTCTTCTACAAAAGCTGAACTAAACCATATATGTCATGAACCAAAATTATTACAAATGTAACCAGCATGAGAGTCTGAATGACTTAGTCAACATGTCAAATAGATCACTAGGGCTAAAGAAGTCATTTCTGATTTTCCCTAACGCCTTTCTCTCCTGTTGAAAGCTTTGGTGACTAAACAAATAACACAGGATCTTTGGTACCATGTTCAAATGAGAGAAACTGAGAATAAATATAATGAATTTCATGCGCGGCATACACATGATTATTCTTATACATAATAAGGAATAGATAAAATAATAAGGCACAAAATTAATATGTAATAATGGAAAATACTTGGTAAGATATTTCCCTAAATCATATCATATCTCCTTATTTTGTGTAACCAAATCATATCTCTCCCTCCCCCCTCAAGTTAGAGCATGTGTCATATAAAACAAGCTTATTACAAATGTCATCAACACAAGATCCCCTCAGAGATTTAATGAACTCGTCAGTCAATATGTTGCTAGAGCTGACAAAGTAAAAATGATAAAGCTAATAGATATTTCCAAACATGACTTTCTCATTGTCAAAGTAACAACCAATCTTATGTTTTATCCTTTCAAATCATATCATCAACACCCCACCTGAAGTTGGGATGTATTATGTATCCAGAGAGAGAAACTGGATAGATGACATTGTGGCCGTCTGAAAGCAAAAATTACTCAGAGGACAAGATGGTTGTAGGAAAAGAAAACAAATCAGAGTACATAACAGTTACTGTCGGCAAACAAAAATGCTCAAAGGACACCCAACTACCAAAAGCAAAGATGCTCAAAGAACATGACGGTTGTCAGAAAGCAAAAGTGCTCAGATGACAAGGCGGCTGCAAGAAAGTAAAAGTCTCAGAGTGTGGCAGGCAACTCCAAGGGAGTAAAATTGTTCAGAAGGCAAGACATATGTCGAACAGCAAAAATAGTCCTCGCACAAGGTGAAGCCAGTCGTGGTCGCTGGCCGGAAAGAGCTCACCAAAAAAAAGAAACTCAATAGAAAAAGCTTGCCAAATAAGTGATGGAAGCTAAAAATGTGCAATGGGCTCAAAGCGAAAGCACCGCTTTGGATTTCCATCTCTTTAGATTCTTGATAAAATGTTGTAAGGATCAGTGACGAAATAGATCATGAGAGAGAAATGCAGAAGGAATATAAATAATTTCATGTGTTGTGTACACTCAAGTATTCCAATTCTAATTTATAACAAACAAAAGATACAATAATACAATAATAAAGAACAAAACCAATATCTAATAATGATTTCCCTATCAAATTGTATCATATCTCTCTATTTAATGCAATCAAACCTTCAACATCTCCAATACAAAGTGAGAATCCATCCATGAAAAACTAGATTTGATGAAATATAAAGAGTGTTTAGATTATCAAAGACAATTTAGTATCTTGAATGTCTCCAAACATTAGTTGTTAGAGAGGTTGCCAAAGTCATGAAGTCTCAATTGTAGTTATAACTAATATCAAACTTCGATATTCGATCTAGCAACAATACTCTGCTTCTTGCTCTCAATTAGATCACATTTCCACCAATATGAACAGATTACCCTGTTGGAGATCTCACATCGAATAGAGATAAAAACAAATTTACACCACAAGTGGATGCAAATCACACCTTACAGGCTGGTTTTGACACTAGAATAACAAACAATTGGTGGAAATGCCCAAAAGTGGATATCCTATCAAATGGTGATCCTACCCAATTGGGACTAGAATAACAAACAATTTTGGCATTGAAATAATCTTAATATCATAGTCCATGTTCAGGTGCACTTCTTATGCACCAAAGAATAAATTCATTAAACAATGCTACACTATAAGTGTATAATTACCTCGTGAATTTGATGCCAATCATGAAGTCATCCTCGTTATTTCCACCAAAAAGCATTTGAAAGTCAGATGCTTTGGAAGACTTATGAGGTTTCGCATTTTCGTCGTCAACATTTTCTATATCACTTGTATGTTCTTCACTTCCAAATTTAGTGGTAAAACGATCCTTATGTTCAACATTGACCTGAAAAAATGAAAACAATTACCATAAAGGACCAAAAGAATTATTTATTTTTCTCAAGGAAAATACAATTAGGTACGAGAGATAATATTAACAAGTAACACTAGTATCAATGAAACAAACAAAATTTCAGTTTAAAGTTACATTTATATGCAATATTTTGGCCTACAAAGTAATAATGAAGGTTCAATACACACATCTATCCCTCACATTAGAATTTTGCCACCAATGAAATTTGACATGCATTAAAGTCAATAATATGAATTGGTTATATCCATTACACAAACATTTGTTGACCTTCTCACATTATGAACTACTCACCAAATGAATCTTATCTTGAATATCTTACTTTCAAGCGGGAATTTGCTTTTGCACTGGTCTTGACTCTATCAAATGGTGTCTTTTTCCATGTTTTTCATTTCCTTTGTTAATTGTTCCTGTGTTGGCTGTGAGACACTAAACCCCAAAAATGGGTTGTGTACCCATTCATAATATTTCTTGATTCTTCTTGTGTTTCCTTTGGTATGCACCGATTATAATCTTGTTTCTATTCATTTTTATTGTTCAATCTAAATTGTTGAATTGTTCTATATGTTCCATTGAATTACCAAGACCAAAAGAGACAAGAAAATAAGTTTCATACCCATACATGTGATTTAATCCATGAAGCTCTCTTAATTTTAAGCTCCTTTTGGGAAACTAAGTGTAATTAACTGAGTATTATCATGTTTTATCTTAAAAAGTAAACTTAAACTGAACTCAACCTTACAAAACCAACTTGTAAGATGATAAGATTTTCATCCACTTATATATAATAATTTGGTCACATTTATAGTCAATCTAAAATCTCCAACTCATCCTCACATGCCAAAAACTATACATCTCAAGCGTGGAAATAGATATTTATGAGTGATCTGATAACAAATAACGAATAGCAAAAAAAGCCCAACAACCCCTAATAAGATAAACTCATATAGCATCTTAGAAATGGACTTTAAGTCTAACTCAACCTCACAAAACCAATTTGTAAAGTAATAGGTTTGCACCCACTTATATATTATAATTTGATCACATCTTTAATGGATATGGGATCTCCAACATTTTCTATCATTTCTATGTTTTACTTTGTTCATGAGTTCTTGCTAGATCATTATAAAACAACGCATGGAGATAGATCTAGTTTTCTATATTTGAAAATCAATTGTATTCATAGTTTGACAGATCATATACTTCCTTAATACATACCTAGCTTATATCAACAAGTAAAGACATGGATAAATTTTATGCCATTATACTTTATTGGTGTGTCATTTCAGTTAACTCATTATGCTTGGCATGACTATACTTTATAAAATATATTAGAAAGTGAGAATACCAACATACCTTGTAAGCTGAAGGTGTAAGATGTATAAGCCTCTTTACAACACGATACATAATACTTGCTAATGGCAATAATATTAAAACCTAGAGAAACACAGAAGTATACATAAAATATGCTTAGCAATCATTAAATAAGAGCTTACTTTTAACTTAAGGTTCATTTAAAAGGAATACTAAGTTTATCAAGAACTACCACAAGAAACTGAAAGCATATATACATGAAGATATGTTTAGCATTTCTTAAAAATAGAAGCTTACTTTTAACTTTAAGTTCATTTCAGAGGAATATTAAGTTTATCAATTAAACAATCAACAAAGAATTGGTGAAAGGGGGGGAGTATTATCAAATCCACCGTGAAATATGAATTTCAAGTAAAGAAATCTATTAATTATAGGGTTAAATAAGTTTTTTATACTTCCAAAATTGACCCATGTTTAAATTTGCACCTCTAAAAAATTTTCAATATTGTTTATACCAAAATTTAATAAACATGCAAATTTGGTCCTGACACTAAATTTATTACTCTTGAATTAATTGTGTTGACATGCCACACTAGTAAGATATTGCTAGGTATGCTTGCGTGTGACACTGTCCAAATAAACAAAAGTAACAAAATAACTATTATGACCAAATTCACTGGGAAAGAATTGGAAGTATCAATATTAATACAAACCACCAATTTTGAAGGCATCAAAAACTTATTTAACCCTTAAAAATGTTAAGAAATAAAATGCTTCTTTTGGACTTGTTTTCATATGACAGAAGTCAAAAGTACTAGAAAAAATAGATTGGAGAATACTGATTGCGTAATGCTATTAAAGTAAAAATAAAATAAAAATATTCATCATAACAAAACAATTAAGAACCTTTACCTTTGGTCGAGTAAAACCTTGATCTCGAAATTTATCACTTTCAGTATACTCTTTAAGCTTGGTCAGTTTGGCATCATTTTTTTTCACAGAGTCTCTAGTTCTGAAGACATGATTGAGCTGTGCATAAAAATCACTATATCAAAGACGTTCAGAAAGTCCATAACTTCATATAGAATGATACAGAAATATACTTACAGAATGCATTATGTATGCATCCATAATGCTTGCATCTTCGAGGCCTTTGAAATAGAAAGGCCTCTTATTACAGTAAAGTA
>Ga0214545_1006744_pt1 | contig 19761 bp, 17 predicted proteins | sample CNSS4metaG_FD_160064 | JGI IMG/M metagenome (GOLD analysis project Ga0214545, IMG submission 160064) | Root nodule microbial communities from cowpea collected in UCLA plant growth center, Los Angeles, California, USA - CNSS4 | ecosystem: Host-associated > Plants > Roots > Nodule | place: USA...
GGTTGTGAGAGTGTTTGTAAAAGTTGTTAAGGTTGTAGATTTATGTATATACGTTTCAATTTTTAAAGTTTGTTAGACAGCTTAATTGTATGGAAATTGTTTGGTTGGGAATTGTTTGGTTTGCTGACATGAGATACATTTGCAGGTGAATTGAATGAAGAAGAAAATGGCAAAAAAAATCACAAAAAAGAAAATATATCTTATTATGATGTACTTTGCATTACATGTCATAGTAAGTTGGACTTATTATGACAAGTTATTGAGACATCATAAAAAATATGCATTTTCTATGACTCCTGCAACTATGATGTCAGGATACCTGTTATAATAAACTTGTTTTACCTAATAAGCCTATTTTCCACTGTACAAATACCTTTCTATTAAAAGATAATATAATAATTATGAGTGCATACAAAGCATTAGTTTAATGATTACTAAAAGTAATATTTTATAAATCAATATCCAAATAAATCATTCACACAATACACATTCCGATTCCGATGAGAGAAAATATTTTATCTAGAGTTGTTAGCCATTATCATTCGTTATACCATTTCAAGAATAGCGTCCTGAAATTAATAAATTGTTCTTCAAAATTCAAGTCTCGCTTGCTAAGAAATACATAAAATCCTATCCAAATCAAACAAATATGAAAACTAATGAATGGAAAAGTTTTGTAAAACCAACCAAGAACAAACCATGAAATCAAAGAGTAAGCTCAACAACAACCAAGAACAAACCAACAACTGCAAAGAAAATAATGAATGCACAGATAATAAAACCTAAAGTTTCTTTGGATCTCCATCAACTTTCCGGCCCCACATATCTACTAGCAAAATAACAAGTTTTTGAGATTGAACAAAATCAGCAAGAGACTAAGATTGAGATATATAGTCAGCAATAAGATCCGAAAGAAGTTAATAGAGCTGTGATGTTGGAATAGTGAAGAGTACAAATCATATTAAGATTTAGAATAGTAGTGGTACTAAACTTCCTTCTAAGTTTTTAAATGCTCTTTTATAAGTTTGAAACTACTCAACTGGCAAAGAAAAACTCAGCTGACAAAGAAAGAACACAAACACCAAAATTTGGTACATTTTCACCATCAAATACTTCACATGATATCCTACGCCATATTGCATGTCTTTGTATAAGACGGGAAGTATACAAACGAGATTAGTTCATAAATTCAAGAATAAAAGCCAACGGAGAAACTCTGTAGAGAAACAAGTAAAAATTCAATCCTTATTCAAAGAAAAAGAAATATGATAAGGAAATGATCATATGAACAACACATATCAGCCAGAATAAAAGTAGCAATCAAAGATACATAAATATTCCTAGAAAATGCCTTACAAAACTACACACACAAATATATATGCCAAAGCCTATAAATTAGGTTATGATGAGAGCTGCTGCCTTTTCAAGTTGAACTTCGAGCTTCATGCTAATAGTAGCGTTCTAACAAACAATTTCTAATTAAAACCAACACCAAGGCAACCTTAGTCCTCCTAATAATAAGATCTGCAAACTCTTTCATAACTTTTAAAACTCAACAGAAAAAGAAGTATCAGCCTCGATACGGTGGGCTGGAAACGGATTTGGTGGAGAAATAGAATAATTAACAAAGAAAATATTTTATCCAGAGTTAATAGCAGTTATAATTTGTTATATCATTAGAAAAAATTTTCAACTCAACATAAATTAACAAATTCTGATCCAAAACTCCAGTATATATAGCTCTTTCACAGAAACACATAGGACAAATAATGAATAGAAAGCATTTTGAAAAACTGATAAATGAGTCAAAGTCGACAATTAGAAGTTATGAGAGAAGACATCAAAATTGAGTAGAACTTACGAAAAGAAGGCAACCACACCAAGGCAAACCCGAGTAAAGCCCAACCGCACTTGTCCCATTGCTCATCCCAGAATGCCTCGTATGAATCATCAACCATCAATAGAAGCAAGTATAACGAACAAAAATAGTTCAGCCATTAAAAAATTAATTCAAAATACACACCCGTGAACTGCTACATTAAACATTTAGCTATAAAATTCGAATGGCAAGCAGTGGAATTCTGAAACAAAAGTTATCTCGACCTTAAAAAGTTGATTCTTTTTGTAGGCATCATCCTCGTCCTGCCACTTAAATTTTCATTTAAATGAAGTCTTTAAAACATCCAATTCATACATTTTTACATAAAATTATACAGACCAAAACATGTAAGCAATGCCTTAGGTCTCTCCAAGTTGGGATGATCACAATTTTCTTAGGGCATAGGTCATAACAATGCTAGGATTTAGGGCATAGTAGGAGTTAAGACTTAATGCTTATGCCTTAAGGGTTAGTGTAGTTGAACTTAAGACCTAGACATTAGGACTTAGGACATCGTACTTATGGGACTTAAGTTCAAATTTGTTCTCAAACATAATATTACTTCTGTCGGATGGTTTAATTGTTATGTACTTTTTACTATTATGATGAAACACTAAGTCTTACGTTCAACTACGCTCTAAACCCAAGCCTTTTTTATGACATATGTCCTCGAGACCTATTAAACTCCACCTATGCCCTATGTCCTACGAAAATTGTGAATCATCCTAACTTGGGGAGACTGTGCACTGATAAACGCCTTGTACCCAATATTAAATGATTAAATGATTAATGATTCCAAATCAATGATGTAATAAAAACAACATAAGACAACAAATCTGACACCGTTAGAATTGACGGAATAGTTTGTCCTAGGGATCCACGAGACACATTCATGTCAATAATGAGGCTGAGAGCACCAGAAAAGAATCGATTGAAAGAAAATTTTCACCGTGTAATATTGAATTCAAGTCTCCAAGCTACACAAGATGATTAAATCACTTGTAAGAAACACAAATAGCAAAATGATAGTAAGATTATCACGGTCTATGTCAGCATGATTTTCAGAACTTACAATTGCTTTGATTCCACAACACTTGGGAAAATATCCCACAAATCCATGTGAATCATGCGAGCGAAAAAGCTCAGGTCTAATTTTGTTTCACATGATTGCGATTGGAGGAAGAGTCAGGCAAACAAGAAATCATTGTAAGCCCTCTTTTTCGGCTTATAGGTGATTGAGTTTGGTTTTTTCCTAGGTCCAAAGCCAGCCCATCAGAAACCCCTCAATACCACCTTTCCATCCCCTAATCCTTCACTCTGTCTTTTTTCAGAAATCAGAAACCCTCTCTCTGTTCAAACTTGAGAGCTCTGCTACGGCACAGTGAACCTCCCACCTTCAAGCTAGCTAAGTTCGTTCTGCCTCCAAGTAAGTTACTCCTCAAGTCTGTTGTATCCTTTCTTCCCCTTTCCAGTTGGGTGATTTGGTTGTGTCTAGTGTTCGTCCTCTAACATTCGTTTGTCCTGGTATTTATGTTTCAACTCACTACTCTAGTTCTTGGGGCTGTGGTGCTCCTTATGTTTGCGTTTGTTAGCATCTAAGCAAGGTAAGGGAAGTTAGGTTTTTAAGTTTTAAAGTTATTTTTGCATGTTTACGTTCTGTTCTATGTTTTGAGTGTTTGAATGGTGTTTTTAATCGTGTGCAAATGGTTGGCTTGTATTCTGGATGTTGCTTTGTGTTGTATTTCAGCCTTGCATGCGTGAGCAGTGGCGAGAACTGATATTCTCCCCCATGCGAGCTCGTCTCGCCTAGGCGAGAATAGCAGAAGCTCGCCCTGGTTCTGCTCGAGCATCTCGCTCAGGCGACCAACTCTTGTGATGAGCAACGCATCGTCTCGCTCAGGCGAGGATGGCTCGCCCAAGCGAGCACTCGTGGAGATCAACTGCTTTCTCTGTTCGCGTCCTCGTCCAAGCGAGGAATTTTCCTTTTGGGCGAAGAACTATCTCGTCTCGCCTAGGTGAGAAGGGCCCGCTTAGGCGAGAATTCGCAGAGTGCTCACAGTGCCACTGTTGTAGGTCTCGCTCAGGCGAGAATGCCTAGCTTAAGCGAGACAGTTATTGTCGCTTGGGTGAAGGCCTTTAGTCTAAGCGAGAACAGTACAAATTTGCATTTTTATTTCCCTGTTTAAGTTGTGGCTGGTTGTTATCATGAACATGCATGTGTTATTTGATTTGTATGAACTGCAAGTGGTATGCTTGAATTGATTTATGGCATGGAATTGTTGGTTGGTTGTGTTGTGGCATGAGAATTGGATGTTTATGATAAAAGTGGTGGTTATAGTATGAGGAACATGAATTTGGTGTGAGATAGACGTAATTCCATGAGTCTCGTAGGGAGATCTCATGGTTGTGTGTAGTGTATATAATTAAGATAAGGATTCAAGTAAGGATCGCATCCCGAAACTCTAAAGGGTCAGTTAGTCTCACGTAGAGCAAACTGATCCAAGTGGTGAGAGTAGTAGAAGGTCCTAGTCTTTGACAGGATAATGACCTTAGATGCTTGAAGGCTAACCTTATGTGTGGTAGGGTGAAACTCATTGGCAATGGCTCTGTAGAGCAGTAGAGGCCATCACAAGCGCAAGCGTCCCGTAAATTCGATCTTATCATATGTATCCGGATAATTGAGTCATGGTGTCCTGTTTGGTTGCTACAACATGATTTTGTGTCTACTTTGTTGCATGCTTGCGAACTATTTTAAGTGCCGGCTTGTTATAATATGTTAAAAATTATTTTACACTAGCTTACCATTTTATTTTGTGTCTGTTCTTGTCTTGCTTTCTCTTTTGTGATGATCACCTTAATGATGGTGGGAGCAGATGAGGGAAATGCTGAAGGTAGACCTGATGGTAGCCCCCACCTGCTCCCTCAATGCTTTGTCACTCATAATGACTTTTTCCTTTATATGATAGGACATTGTCCTCTATATATTCAACAAAGGTTATAATAAATCAATAATCAAGCTCTCTTTGAGTTATTTTTCATCAAACATTTCTTGTGCATTTCTTATACGCATGTTTCCTTCTCTTATGGTTTATAGATATTAACGCAAGAAGGCAATTAGCAAGAAACACAACAATCGCATAAACAACACCAACATAACTCATCCTCGCCTCGCCAATACAACACCACCAAAACACTTAATCTCCAATGCCACATATGACCAACAACAAATTCCAGAACCTATTTTGTTAGGAGGAGGAGCATAATAGAAAGTGAAAAAACAGAAGAGGAATCAAATCATTGGTCTATTTCTTCTGTATACTGTTTTAAATATAGGAATAAGATTTTAAACGCCAACTCACCTTGACAGGAAAGTATGCATATAATAGTTAATAATTAATAATTAATGTATTATATTTGTATGTTAAAATTGATATTAATTTGTATATGTTTAAGTTAAGTTAATAATAATGTTGCGGTTAACACTATAGTTCAATTATTTTAATAAAAAATTAATTAGATATATAACTTCAATTATTTTAATAAAAAATTAATTAGATATATAACTTTTTAACCACTTCACTCATTTTATTTAAGTCATTTTGGTTGAGACTCATGTAACGTCCCAATTTAATTGAATAATTCAAATAAATAGAACGTCGTATGTTTATAGTATAAAATAGGGCACTGACATAAAGTATATTTAGAATTAACTTTTTTTCAGTTATCCCAAATTATACTAAAAATCCAAAGACACAGCACAATGCCATGAATAAAATCTAAACACAACTTAGATTAAACTAGAAATTTTGCTCACAGAGCAAGAAACTACAAAATAACAGTACACAAGAAGAAAGACTTAACAATGAGCAATAAAGGATTTAGGAAGCCTAACTACACCGCAACCTCCATGCCAAGATCATGACCATCAAGAGTCTCCACATCTGCTCACACCAAGGATTTGGTGATCATCGCAAAAAGAAAAAAGCCATAGAAGAGAATAGACACAAAGAGAAAGGATACGCTAGAGTAAAAATAATTTTCAACATGTTATTAAGCAAGTAAATGTTAAATCAGGTTATAAACATACAAAGCAGTAAGCATCCAATTCGTGTGATAGCAAACAAATGCAGGACCCTCTGACTCAATTATCCAGATTATACTCTTTATATAGAATTCTAAAGGAAGTATGCACCTATGCTGGTTTCTAAACTCTGCAGAGTCTAGACACAAGGAGTTATCACCCAACCACACAGGGTTAATCCTCTAATGTCTTGGGCCCAATATGTCCCAAGACTAGGACCTCTTGCCACTTTCACCACCTGCCACTTTCACCACATAAATCATTCTGCTCTATGTAAGCGTGAATGGTTATTAGAGTTCAGGATACCTTCCTTTATCTAGACATCTCCTATATCAAGGTATACACTAATCACCATCACCAAGAGTTTCCCTTGAAACTCTTTTACCAATAATTCCACATGCCATCTCAATCATTCAAGTCCCATGCCAATCCACCAGCAAACAAGTCATGTTTTCCATTTCATACTCAATATAATAAGATTTCATTTAATTTCATACTTTATAAATGCATACCATGACATACATATATCACAAAGTGAGTGTCAACATTTAAGTACCTACAATTCCATACAATCAAGCACAACACACAACCATAATTCTTACACCAAAATTCCTAAGAAAATTTATTATCACAAAACCAAAATGCAGTAATGTGTGACACATTTCTCAAGCTACAGTCATCTAATCGATGATCCAACTGGTCAAACTACAAAATAACATGTTATGAACCAAATGTCCAAATTTGAGCTCAATTCAATGGTTAATGAGTCAAGAAAGTCAATTTTACTAAAACTGTACATATCAGAAAAAAGACATAGTCACCCAGTTACTAAGACACTCACCCAACGACCACTTGACACTTCCAGAATATGAAAAATAACATCAAATATCACAGTTTCATGAATATTTGGAAATACATCAAAAATTAACATTTTCCCAAAACAACTTAAAAACGTGAAACCCTGACTTTTCTTACATAGAATAAGAGGACTGCAGTGTAAGAGAGCTCTAACAAGGCTCACTAAGACTATGTGAGACCATAGTTTAGGAACAAAGACAAACGGAAAGAAAACAGGGTTCTAATGTAACTTAGAGGAAGATAGGAGAGCTCTTGTAACTTAGGGAACAAAGACAGAATGAAGAGTAAGTGATTGTGAGGAGATCTTGGGAGTCCAAAATGAACTGAACTTGAGCCCTTACAAAGACTAGACCTAACCTCCTCTTTAGGATAAAGTTTAAAATAGAAAAAGATCTTCCAATTGTTTATTAAATATAAATATTTGAACTACAAATTCAAGTAAAACAGCAAACAAAATGCATTAGATTACAAAAATATATAATACTTCTATGTGAAGAATAATTAGGAATAAACATTAATTATTAATGATAAAATTTATTATATACTATTAACAGATGAGAATGCCGTGTGATTAATCTGTGCCGATGAAAAATAGTAAAATAAATTGAAATATTTTATGATGAAATATGATACTTAAATATAAAAAATGATAAAAATAATGTAATCATTGTAAATTCTATAAAAGAATATATCAAATCTTCATATTATATCTTCTTTTATATTTATCTTTCCTAATATGTTAATTATTTTGGCCCGCAGTAGGTATAAGAAATATTAAAAAAATTGTTTGATGTCTACTTTAAAAAAAAAAATTATATATATATATATGGAAAATTCTCAATTGAAATGTACTATTAAATCAAGATGTCTTCAATCTGACAACATCAATTGATCAAAAACACCACATACTTCACCCAAACCCAAAAAAATCTTGATCAAGATAAAACCAACGGAAGAAAATAGCAAGTCCATGCTTATTCCACAATGCCTCTTATGAACCATACACCATGAATACAACAATGATTTCTAAATCAAACCGATAAGTTCAGCCAGTTAAAAATTAATTCAGAAGAACACAATACAATAATGGGTGAAGAAAACATTTAGCTTCAAAGATCACAGAATTTTCATCCAACATTTGCATATCCTGCACCCACTTCATTGCTTAGTGTCCCTGTAAATGATATATATATATATATACCTAGAAAATAAAGCACATCACATATTTAAAACTTGTACATACACCGTCGGTACTCTGAAAATTCCTAATCCAAAAAACCCACAACGCTTCTGACTCTGCCCCAGAGCCTAAGCTGTCAAAACAACAATCAAGAATGCAACACAGTGACATTTTAAAAACTTGTACATACTCCATATGTGAGCTAAATAAAAGGTGGAACCTCAAAGAAGAAAGTAAGCTATGACGAGCTGTTGTCGCTTAAACAAGTCCTACTCCAAAAGGATTGTTGTTAACAAAGGACATCAATTAAAGCTGGATATACTTGTAGATCATATAAAAAAATATCATTTAAGTAAAGGGTAACTTCAAAGTTTGAGGGCATCAAAGTTATCTCATGTAGATCCACACTCCAGAAACGTCCCTGATAGAGAAACAAGAAAATCCGATATTGCCAGCTTACCAACCATCCAAATCAAAACTCACAGAAGAAGATAGCAAATCCAGAATGATCCCATAAAGCCAAGGTAGCCTCAGTCACTCTAAATAGCAAGCTAAGATCGATCATCGAGTGATGTACGTGATGTGTGCTGACAAGAGATTCAAGCAAAAAGAGAACTGTTACAACAACTCCCACTCCACATGTTCAGCCAAAAGAATAACTGCGACGAAAATAATGAATGAAAAGATAATACAACCTAAATTTTTCCCTGGATATCCATCCACTGCTTCCAAAACCTGTCCCCCATTATATCAATTAGCAAATTAATAAGCTTTTGAGATTGAACAAAATTAGTAAGGGACTTAGACAGAGAAATATAGCTAACAAAAGATATCATCTACCTCCACGTTATATCACAAACAGTGAGAACTCAACCAGAAATTAGTAAATAGGGCTCAATATTGGGGTACTGAAGAGTCCAGATCATGTTCAGAATCAGAATAGAAGTCATACTAATGAAAACTCAAGAAAGAGCACAAACACCAAAATTTGATACATCAACGTCATCAAATACTTCACAAGACAAGCTACACCACACATCCATTGCTTGTCTTCCTAGAAGATGGAACTACAGAAACAAGGTGAGTTCAAAAATTCAAGAATGAAAACCAATGGAGAAACTCTGCAGAGAAACAAGTAACAAATCATCCTTACGTTTGGTGACAAATCCAAAGAAAAAGAAATATGAGAGGATAGAGCAAACTCGAAAGAAATTAGGCTGTCCAAAACTATCACGTTTTCCAATCCTCATAGTAACGTGCTGAAGAAGGAAAATGGCAAACAGTTCAACACACATATTTGATATATATCTATTATCAAATAAAATAATACATTCTCTTTGACTTAAACTGACGAACTATTAATTCAAGACTTCTTCAATCCGACCACATCAATTGACCGCAAGCACTATACTTCATCCAAACCCAACACAACCTTAATCAAAAGAGAAACTAAGAATACAGAATCACCAAATCATTTTCTAGAAGAGCCAAGCACAGCAAATTGGTGAAATGGGCTCGTTCTAGACCAATGAAAAGGAGAAAGCCACTTCTTCTACATCAAAACTCACTTCAACTGCATAAACACCTTTGCAAAGAAACAGATGGCCGATGAATGCTTATGTTTGTGATCAAATGCCAAGAAATTAGAAACTAAGAAAATAGTTATTACAAAGTTCAAAAAGTAGAAAACCACATCTTCTACATCAAAACCCACTTCAACTAAATAAACACCTCTGCAGAGAAATAGATGGTATATGAATGATTATGTTTGTGATCAAATACCAAGAAATTATAAACTAGAAAAATAGTTATTACAAGTTCAAAGCCGTTACAAACCCGTGTTCTTCAATCCACAAGTGCTTAAAAGAACTAAGCCACATTTCAACACCTAGATTGGAGCAACAAATAGTTGGCCACAATGGAATCCTTATAATTGGTGATCAAATCCTTAGAATTAAACACTTCTGTTTTCCATTCCTCGCGTGATGAAAAGGTACAAAAAACAAAAACGAACACATTTGATAGATTGTGATCATCAAATAACCGCTTTAGGAAATGTGTGGGTAAGAAGCTAAAACCTTCACAGGATCTCAGAGACCATATGAAATGCAGGTCATTCCACAAAAACAATTTAAACACTGGGGCAGAAAAAAAATTCACAATTTAATCCTAATCTTCGGTCATCAAGTCCAGCAAAGTCAAATAGTAAACAGAACTCAATAAGAAATTAGGTTAACCTAGAGCAATTTCAGTTTAACGTAGAAGGTAGTGCTTAAACAAATTCTATTCCAAAAGCAGTGTTGTTTACAAAAGGGATATCCAACTAATATTGGAGATATACATGTAGACAATGTGAAGAACTACCGAAGTAATTCTCCAAATTGCCTTGTAACAAAATTGGAACAATTCCTGATACAGAAACAGCAAGGAAAACAACCAAAACCTAAGACCCAGCCACTCATAGCAGGCATGATGTGATAAAGTCATGCAGTTCAATAATTCAAAAACCAAGGGAGAAAGTAAATGCTACTAACCACCGAAGGCAATACTGTCATAAAAACCACAACAATTCTTTTATAATCAAATGATCATATGAACAACACATCTCTGTAATTCAATGCAAAAATAAAAGTAGCAACCAAAAATACATAAATATTCCTAGAAAATGCCTTAGAAAAATACACACAAAAATATATATGCCAAAGCCTATCTAGTCAAAGCAAGAATCAAGAATTGAGGGGAAAATATAGCTAGTCCAAAACGAGCACATACCAACACAATGATATTTTCTCAAACTAGTACATACTCCAAATGACAGATAATGAAACCTGGAACCTCAAATAAATTAGGTTATCATGAGAGTTGCTGCCTTTTCAAGTTGAACTTCCAGCTTCATGGTGATACTAGCGTTCAAACAAATCCCATTCTAAAGGGAAGTTTCAGGGCAAAAAGGTTCTTCCATACATATCCAACTCTAGAAAGTTACGGCTTATGTTTGAATCAATTTCTGATATGGAAACAACAAGATTAACGGATACTGTCAGCTTACCATACATAATTGAAAACAACCAACCCAAACCCGTAGAAGATAGCAAGTCCAGAATAATCACATAAAACCAAGACATCCTTAGTCGTCAGTCGTTATAATAAGATTTTCAAAATGCCTCCTATCCGTTTAAGCAGTATCAGCCTCTATAGGGTGGGCTGGAAACGGACTAACGCTATCCAGAGTTGTTAGCAATTATAATTCATTATATCATTTGTCGAAGAAAAGTTTTCCAAATCAACTGATAACAAATTTTGCTCCAAAACTCCGGCATCGCTCTTGCATACAAACACATTATTACCTTCCCAATCCAAACAAATACGTAAAATAATGAATAGAAAGCATTTTGAAAAATAGATAAATGAGTCAAAGATCACAATTAGAAGTTATATAGAGAAGGCATCAAAATTGGGTAGAACTTTTCAAATCAAACCAGAGTAAAGCCCAACCGCACTTGTCCCATGCTCATGACACAATGCCTCATATGAACCATAAACCACCAACCAACAGAAGCAAGATCGCAACCAACAAAAACAAGTTCAGCCATTAAAAAATTAACTCAAGATCGCAACCACCCCCCACCATTTGCACACCTACCCACCACATTTCTTAGTTTCCTTGTAAAGCCCCAAATTCAAAAAAAATTATAATCAATCTTGGTAGAAGATGAAGGACCAAGATGATAAGATGAATAAAAAAAAAATCAGGAATTAAAAAACCAAGGGATCAATATCATAATTTTCCCTGATGAAAGTATGGTTCTTGCTTAAACAAACGCCATGGCTTACACATGTACCTTCCTACAACCAGCAAGAGAGACCATAGCCATTCCAACACGAGCACATAACACAAATAGTAAATGGAAACGAAATCAAACATAAAGCTTTGTAATAAGTTAAATAATCTATAGCTATTGCCTCCACTATAAAATACACATCCTCTTCCCTGCAACACTAATAGAAGAAGATAATAAAAATCAACAGAGACAACAGTCCCACAACACAAATGTCAAAGCCTCTCACTCATACAGTGCCAATTTACAAGATCTCCCACTCCACAAGTTTAGCCTGAACAATAGCGACAATGAAAATAATGAATGCAAAGATAACTAAACCTAAGGTTTCACCGGATCTCCAAGCACTGTATTCGAAACCTGTCCAACACCCAACATTTGAACACCATACAACCACTTCATTTCTTAGTTTCCATGTAAAGCCCATGAATTAAAAAATATATATAATCAATCTGGGTAAAAGATGAAGGACAAAGATGATACGATGAATAAAAAAATTTTAAGAATTAAAAAACAATGGAGAAACTTCCATAACAAACTCGATGATCACAACATTAAAAAATCAAGTATTGCTCTTCCTTAGACAAACACCATGGCTGACACATGTACCTTCCAACAAACAATAGGAGAGACTTCAGTCATTCCAATCCAACTCAAGCACATGAGAAAAACAATAAATAGAATTGTAATAAAACATAAATCTTTCAAGTATGTTAAATAATGGACAACTATTGCCTCCACATCCAATTCACACCCTCATCACTGCAACAAGAGTATAAGAAGATAATCAAAATCAACAGAGTCAACAATCCAACAACACAAATGTCAGCCTATCACACAGTGCCAAGAATAAAAGAGTAACGACAATGAAAATAATGAATTCAAAGATAATAAAACCTAACATTTCACTAGATCTCTGTTGTAAATCCCAAGAATATAAGAAAACTATAATCAATCTGGGTAGAAGAGGAAGGACCTAGACTATAAGATGAATAAACAAATTCAAGATTAAAAAACCACTGGGGAAATTTCAATAACATGCTTCATGATCATAATGTTCAGCGATCAAGTATTGCTCTTGCTTAGACAAACACCATGGCTTCCTACAACCAACAAGAGACACTACAACCACTCCAACTCGAGCGCACCAAAATAATAATAAATGGAAAAGTAGGAAAACATAAAGCTTTGTAGTAAGTTCAATAATTTACAGTTGTTGCCTCCACTATCACACAGACATCCTATTTGTTGCAACACGAGTAGAAGAAGACAATCAGCATAAACGAAAATCAACAGTCCAACAACACACATGTCAAAGCCTCTCATTGATATAGTGCCTATTTACAAGATATTTAGCATGGAGAATAACAACAAAAACAATGATGAATGCGAAGATAATAACACCTAAGGTTTCACCATATCTCCATCCACCGTTTCCAAAACCTGCCCACCACCTTCTATTTGCACACCCTGTACCCACTTCATTTCTTAGTTTCTCTGAAAAACACATGAATTTAAGAAAAATTTAATCAATCAAGGGGAAGATGAAGGACCTAGACAATAAGACAAATACACAAATTCAAGAATTACAAAACCAATGGAGAAATTCCCATAAAACACTCGATGATAATAATGTTCAGCGATCAAGTATTGCTCTTGCTTAGACAAACACCATGGCTGACACATGTACCTTCCTACAACCAATAGGAGAGACTTCAGCCATTCCAACTCAAGGGCATAAGAAAAATAGTAAATAGAAACGTAATAAAACATAAAACTTTGTAGTATGTTAAATAATCTACAATTATTGCCTCCACGATCCAATAGACATCCTCTTCCTCAAATCAACCGAGTCAACAATCCACCACCAACCACTCCAAAAGTTTGTCCTGTATACAAAGATAATAAAACCTAATGTTTCAACGAATCTACATCTATTGTTTCTAAAACCTGCCCACCTTGCACACTTTGCACCCACTTCATTTCTTAGTTTCCTTGTAAAGGCCATGAATTCAAGAAAACTAAAATTAATTAGGGTAGAAGAGAAAGGACCTAGACGATAAGATGAATAAAGAAATTCAATATTTATAAAACCAATGGAAAAATTTCCATAACAGACTCGATGATCATAATTTCAGCAGTCAAGTATGGCTCTTGCTTAGGCAAACACAATGGCTGACACATGTACCATCTACAACCGATAAGAGAGACTATAGTCATTCACACTCGAGCACATAAGGAAAATAGTAAATGGAAACGTAATAAAACTTAAAGATTTGTAGTAAGTCCAATAATCTACAGCAAATGTCTCGATGATCCAGTAGACATCCTCTTCTCTGCAACATGAGGAGAAGAAGACAATCAAAATCAATATAGTGTCTCGCTCATATAGTGCCCCTACTTCAAGATCTCTCACTCCATACGTTTACACTGAAGAATAAGGGCAAAAAAATAATAATGAATGCGAATATAATAAAACCAAAGGTTTCACAAGTTCTCCATCACTGCCCACCCCTCCTCCTCCATATCTATTGCTTGCATGTAAAATATCAAGAAGCAGTGCATCATAAAGATAATCTACATTAAAAAGATGACAAAGTAGAGGGGAGGGAGGAGCCGCCTGCAGCAGCAGTGTCAGGGGAAGCACCACCCGCAGCCACAAGATGAAATTTTCAAATCAAATTGTCTAAATCTCTCTGTAATTAGTAAAATGATGTAAGAACTAAAAAAATGACATTTCAAATTCGCTACAACTAAGAAAATAAAAATACTAATTCAGTACTATAAAATAAAGATCGATAATTCTCTCCTATCAATAATTTCAATTGCATCTTGTAAAAGGATCAAATTTCCTGAGGAATCCAGAACTCATAAAAGCTATGAGAATTCCAAATTACTTTGAAATGCAGAAGTCTCACAAAGAAAAAAGTAAAAAAATGGAAAAGATGCATACGAGGAGATAGAGAAAGAAGTACAAACTTGTGGCTGAACAAGACAACAGCTTCGAGAAAGGCATGGCTGAACAAGACAAGAAACACAAACTGTAATGATCATGATATTTTATGAATCTTATCTTTAATTTGTTTACTATGAACACAGTGCTTCATATATCACTAAGAAATGACAAAAAAACAATAACATGACACACAAGCTGAAAGATATGATTTAAGAGAAGTTTCCGTTTAATGCTCACGTACGTTTCCATACAAATCCTCCCCAAATTACTGGACTGCTAATAGTCTTATAGTGCCTGCTACAACCACCCACAAGAACTGCCAGCCACACTACAAGGTTAGCAATGAATCCAACCACACAACTCAGAATCCAAACAATTACCTAATCACAAATAAAGACATGAGAAATGTAAGGGTAACAAAATATAAAGCTTGACAAATCTGCTGGCTGGTGTTTCCACACCCTACCTCACATATCAGTCCAGTAAAAACTGCTAAATGTACAAAAGATTAAATTCAAAGGGAGACATCTTCACTCGTAACATATGCTCAATGAGACAAATGTTACATGAAACAAATCCAACAAATATTGCTGCAGAAAAAAAAAATCACAATTGAATGCTTATATTTGAAGATGTCCAAAGAATTTAAATAATAGAAAGGAAACTCTTCCAAGAAATTATATTACCCTGCGTATAGTATTATTATTTAATGTGCTGAAAAGGAATCAATACATGCCGATCAACATCTAGATACGATAGATCAACCATAACTAAATTAATTCAAATTAAATAGCCAGTCACAGATAAATACAAAAATATGTGGATAACAAAACCTAAATACAAATAGTCGGTCCTGATTTTTAGTGATCAAGTCGAGAGGAATTAAATAAGAGATAACATACCGCCTAAAGAAATATCAGACCTCAACCGCCTACTAAGAAATACCAGACCTCAACCGCGTAAAGAAATATCAGAGACTCGATAACATGCTGCAAAGGAATGAACACAAACACCAAATTCGATAGGCTCCGAGGTCAGATCATCAGTCACGCATAAGAAAACATAAGGGTAACAAAATCTAATACTTTAGATGATCTCCTACCCCACAGATTCATTGCGTGTCTCCCTGTACAACCCAAAAATTCAAGAAAACGATTATGGCTCTTAATTCAGGACGTTACAAACCTATTCCAAACCCCACTGCAGATAAACAAATCATAGTTCACTCCATATGTTCTATGATCAATACCAAATAAATTATATAATAGAAAGAAAACACAAAGAAGACCGTATTCAGACTCTGAACTACCATGCTTTTCATATAATCCATAGACAAGAGACGGGCCACAGAACCGGGACCAGCTGAAAAGGTGTAAAGAAATTAAGAAAAAAAAACAAAACTCGTCATCATCAAATAAATGACTGTATTCAGGATTGCGTATATTTACTGATAATTCTTGCGTTCTTCATTCAAAGAAAAGCCTGATAATTCTTGCATTCTTCATTCCGACCAAAGCCGGATAATTCTAGAGCTCTTCATTCCGACAAAAAATCTAATGCTTGTGTTCTGCAATGCACCAAAGTCGATGGATCGTAAACATCATATAATATAATTCGCCAAACCATGAAAAAAACTTGATCAAGAAGGGAACCAAAATCCCCAAACCCATTCATGACACTCCTGGAAACAGCTCTTAACATTTTAATTTTTTTTTTTAACAGCGAAAAATAACATTTTAGTTATTATTTTAAAGATCTTTATGATATTTAAAAATTTCTTATGAATATTATTTTTTTATTAAGAGATAACTCATTAACTTTTCTAATCAAAGATAATTAAAATTTTAAGATTAGTTTAATCTTGAATTCGATTTGTAACATTTTAAAGTTTAAAAAACTTATAATTTTCGCTTTGTAAATAAACTTATGTTATTGAAATTATTTTTTAAATTATTATTTAAAGTTAATATAAGTGTATTACAATTTAAAATGTTTATATTAATTTCATTATTTTATCATTTAGTTTACTTTTTGTTTTCTTAACATAATAAAATATTTTTATTTGAAATATTAATATTATTTGTAAAACAAATGTTTCAAAAAAATTAACCTAATTGTATTATTAAATAGGTTAAACCTTTAGAACAGTTAATGTGCAATGCACCGATTTGTAAATATTTATTATTTTAATTTAAGTTTTAAAAAATTTATTATTTAAAAATTATATAAATTCAAAAATTTATATAAATTAATACATAAAAGTTAAAAATATTATAATGAAAATATGTAATAGATTTTTCTTTGGTTTCAAATTAGTTGAACGTTTTACTAATTTTTTATTTTAATTAAAAGGGAGAAATATATCTTGTTGATAAAGAAAAAAAAATTAAAACTCACCTCTTTCACGGTCTCAATTCATCTTAAATGTAAATATTATTTTGTCAACAGGAACAAATAATATTCAAATACTGAACTTGTAGCAGAAACTAACCCGGTATAAATAATTAAAATTTATGTAAGAGATAAAATATTAATTATTTTTTATTTTTAAAATTTAATTATTATTCAATTTCTTTTTTACAATATTAAAATTCAATCCATACATTTGTAGACGATTCATTTTATATAAATGTAATTAAAACGTAGTTTATAATTAAATGAATCATAATAATTAAATATAATAAATTCAAACATGAATATCTTCATGATTTCAGATGGGTTATAATTTACACATTTTTTATTTTAAAAAAAATTAGGATAATTAAAATCAATAAATTTAAGAATTTACTATCTCAAAAATTATCTTAAAAATTGTAAGACCCCATTTCCTTTTTCCAGCCCTAAAGGTTAGTGGGCTGTCCCTAAGTGGGCCTAAGGGTTGCCCCAGTGTATATATGCCCTTAGGTCTGCCCTAAAACCTAGGGTACCCTACTTTTTCGGAGACCCTTTGCCCTTACCTTGAGCTGCAGCCGCCACCCATCTTCTGCTAGGGTTCCATTGCCGGGAAGTTCCGTTACTCCATGTAAGTACTATGCTAGCCATTCTCGTCTCCATTGTTCTTTCTCGTTTCCTTTCCGTTAGGGCTTCCAAATAACCCATGTCGTGCTCCTGTTTCCCTATCCTTTCAGTTTTTCCATTCGCTCCTTGAGCTGTTGTGCTCGTGTGTTCGGTGTCGAGGGAGTGTCGGAGCGCTTTGCTAGCTTGAATCTCAGGTACGGGAAGTTAGGGTTCTAGCTTCGAGTCCCTTTTTGAACTGTGTATGAGTTTACTGTTGGTTGTACGGTTTGATCCTTTGTTTTGATGCGTGTGAATAGCTTGCATGTGTTGTTTGGCCGGAAAACATGGCGGTACGGCGAAGAACAGTGGCGAGACCTGTTAATCTCACCCAAGCGAGTCCATCTCGCCTAGGCGAGATGAAATAGGGAGCTCGCCTAAGTCTTTTGCGCGAAAAGTCTCCCGGGCGGCTCGCTCAATTTTTGAGCGAGCAGGCAACTCGCCCAAGCGAGAGGGATCTCGCTTAAGCGAGATCCCGTGTTGCCCATGCCCTAGTTTTTGGCGTTCTCGCCTAGGCGAGGGGGGAGGCTCGCCTGAGCGAGCACGTCTCGCCTGAGCGAGACCCCTCAGCCTGAGCGAGATGCTGGGCGAGACAGTGCTGTGATTTGGATGTTTAATGCTTCCCGAGTGATCCATGTTGGTTGAGTATGATTGTATGATGATGAACATGTATGTAATGGAGCATGAAGTATATTTTTTTTTGGCATGATTCATGAATTGCGGATGAATGGGTTGGTATGAGGCTTAGCGTGAGAAAAGAATGTGTGATTTGAAATTAAAGGAACATGATATTGACATGAGACTAGGCCCCAGACTCATTGGGGTGGTGATGATCGGAGGTATGGATTTGAGATGTGATTGATATGAGGATTAATTTCAAGGGTTGATATGAAATTGTAAAGTATGATTTAATATTCTCTTATTGTTGAATTATGAATGTTGGTCCGTGTCAGCGTGTAATTCCTTGGGGCCTCTAGGTGAGACCTCCGGGGTCGCGCTTCAGTGGTCGGGACGTAATTCCATGGCCCCTGCTAGTGGGTGTCCATGGTGGTGCCCCATCTGTATAACTAGGTAAGGATTCAAGGTAAAGTTGCATCCTGACGCTCCGAGGAGTTAGTTAGTCTCACTTAGAGCGGACTGGCTCTTGTGGTGGGAGTAGCAGGAGGCCTGAAACTCATTAAGGGCTAACCTTGTGGTGGGAGAGATTTTGATTCATCATAACACGTGTATTACATAGCTCAGGGATCGAGCAGCTCAGGTTCGAGCAGAGGTATCCACACAAGTGCAAGCATCCGCTGAATCCGACCGAGTTATACGTATCCGGATGAGTCGAGTCGAGTCGTAGTGTATTGAATGAAGAGTCATAATATGTTTGGTTGCCCTGTGGATGAGATGATGAAAGTATATTTGATTGCATGTTGAATATGTTGTTTGGCTCTAGCTTACCCGTTTCGTTACATGTTTGTGTTGTATGTGGCTGTTCTTTCTTGCGATGATCATCGACTTGGTTGATGGGAGCAGATGGGCGAGGTTCTCATGGTCAGCAGGGGAACAGTGATCCAACAGCTTAGCCATCTGGGCTAGATCTCACGCTTCTTTCTGTCATGCTTTCTTTAGGGCTAAGGCCCCTGTACTCGTTATCTTTGGATTGTAAACCCTTAGTTAAATTTGTTATTCTGTTTTTGTTGGCATCGTGGTGTGCCTGGTTTTGTAGGGGTGATGTTATGAACCCCAGGACTGCATAGTTGATTATCTCTGTGTGACGTTTCCTTTAATTTTATGTATTAAATTAAATGGGACGTTACATTTATGGTATCAGAGCAGTTCGTCCTTAGGATGACCTGAGGTTGTGGGTTTGTCGTTCCTTGTAGGCGTAAGTAGTCATGTCTAGTCGAGTTTGTCAGTGAAACCAAA
>Ga0214545_1006745_pt1 | contig 19761 bp, 8 predicted proteins | sample CNSS4metaG_FD_160064 | JGI IMG/M metagenome (GOLD analysis project Ga0214545, IMG submission 160064) | Root nodule microbial communities from cowpea collected in UCLA plant growth center, Los Angeles, California, USA - CNSS4 | ecosystem: Host-associated > Plants > Roots > Nodule | place: USA...
CAATGACTCGACTCGCGTCTGGGAAAACCTGATCTGGTAGGGAAGACAGACCTTAGATGGCTCAGCTTCGACCCATTTGGTGAAGTAATCGGTAGCTACCAAAAGAAAGGCATTCTCTTGGTAGAAGGTACGAGTATTCACGGGTACAGATACTATGATACCCGTACCCGCCTCGTTTCCTACCCGTTGCGGGTTTTATCCGCGGATACCCGCAAGTACGGAGTTTTTTGACATCCCTAGGTACGAGTATCACGGGTACGGATACTATGATACCCGTTCCCGCCCCGTTAATATGCGGCTATCAAAAGTACTCGTACCTACGTGTAGTGGATATCCATTTTTAATATTCGTTTCCTAACCGTTACGGGTTTTATCCGCGGATATCCGCGAGTACGGATTTTTTCGACATTCCTAATTGGATTACATTAAAATCGTATGGGCAAAATATTTTGTAAATGCTTACCACAAGTAGCTGACATACTAATATAGGTTTTATGGTACCTAATATTTATAACATTTTTAGTTTAGGTTTAATACTTAGTAATTTATATATCTATTGATAATGCTTTTGGAGTTTTATCATGTAGTTGCGTATAATATATATTAATTTACAATGTTGAATAATTACTTTATAATTATTTTAGGTTTAAATATTGTTTTCATCCAATTTGGTCCGTTTTTTTGGCGTTTAATTTGGTTCTGTTTTATTAAATTATGTTCAATTTCATCTTTTTCGTTAATCTTGTTTAAATTGATAACGAGATAGTGTACAAGTTAACATTGTTCACATTACGTGAACTATTTTAACTGTGATTGTTTGTGTTTTATTCAAATAAGTCCTTATTAGTTAAATTTGTTCAATTTAGTCTCTCATTCCAATTTATTACCCTCAACCTCCACTTCATCATGACCATCACCTTGGACTCCTTCATCACCCTCACCCTCCATTTCATGACCCTTCTGTTGTATTTTATATAATTTTATTATATAAAATTATTATTCTCTATTTCATTATTATTTTGGATTAACATAAATCAATAAATTATATTATTTGTTAGTATCAATTATATTGCACATGATTATTAATTTTATGGATAATAAATAATTTCGGGTTTTTGATGAATGGTCCATGATGGGTTGGACTATTCAGTGAACGATCTGTGATGTTCAATAACCTGTTGAGAGGTCTCTAGTCTCTACTAGTAAGGATATAAAATTGATATCCCATTAATTAGTTTTTAAGATAGAGAAATAAGACATTAGATACATATTTTTGATCACTCAGTCTTTTGGCACACTCTACCGGGAAGATAGTAGTATCGTCTCACATAAATAATTTTAATCTTTCATTGATTCTATTTGGAATATCAGGTACCACTTTTCTATCTATATTGTTCCTGATTACTGATTAGGTACGCTCTCACATTCTATTATTGTTATTAAGAATCGCTTTTAATATTTGGAGATAATTTATTGTACTGATGGTTTGATGCTTCTTATGATTTGTTTATAATTCATAATCTAGCACCTTCACCATTTCCACCACCACCACCAACACCAAACTAAAACCACCACTACCACCCAACAATAACCACAACTACCACCATAACCACTACACTAAAATCACATTCAACACCAATACATTAAACCCACCAACAACAACACTCAAAGTGGAAGGGGTTTTAGTGTGCTGGTAGTGGTGGTGGTGGTTGTATGGGGTGGTTGTTGTTTTAATGTGGTGGTGGTGGTTGTGGATGTAGTTTGGTTTTGGTGGTGGTTTTAGTGTGATTGTGGTTGTGGTTTTTGTGATGGTTGTTGGTGGTAGTGGTGGTTTTAGTTTGGTGGTGGTGGTTGCAGCGACAATGGTGGTGGTGGTGGTGATGTTGTATTTTATATAATTTATTATATAAAATTATTATTCTCTATTTTATTATTATTGTGGATTAACATTAATTAATAAATTATATTATTTGTAAATATCAATTATATTGCACAATTGTTATTAATTTATGGATAATATATATTGGGTTTCTGATGAATGATCCGTGATGGGTTGGATTAATGAACGGTGATGAACTTAAGTATTCAGGAACTTGTTGAGATGTCCCTGGTTTCTGCTAGTAAGGTTATAAAACTGATACCCATTAATCAGTTTTTATGAGATGATGTAAAATACATTTGTATGATGCACTCTAGAAAAACCTACCAGAGAACATCATGGTCTCAACACACTTACAAAAAAATGGGTCTTTTATTGATTTCTTGTGTTCTATAAGTGCTAATTTTTCACCTACTATCTCAATAACGAGGTACGCTTTCACGTTTTGTTTGTTTAAATATTGAGAACTGTTCAATTAAAGTAGGGTTTATGATTTATATGATTGATCTTTATGATTCATAATCTAACAATTGGTATCAGAGCATGTTAGATGTTAGATGATTGTTTATATTTTGATTTTGTTCCATGACATGAACCCTAATTTTGTTTTTCTCCCAAAATTTTTATCACAATTCTAAGGGTTTCGTTTTCAATTAATTTTGAGTAATCCCTAGTTAAGAGAAATTGAAAATAATCGCCAATATGGCGTTTTTCCTTTCTCAATTACTGCAATGTGTTCGAACCTATCTTCTCTATCATTTGAGGACCGTTCAAGTTTCGAAACCGTCACTTGTTGTTCTCCTTCGAGAAGTTCACTCGTCTTCTCTCCGGCGCGCCAAATTGTGTAAACAATTGGATTGCTTCTCTTGTTTTTATCTGTGAGTGTTGAACCATCAAGACCCCTAAGGAAAGGCCACTTCTATCGTAGTGAAAAAGAAAAATGGGACCTGCTTCGCACGAGGGTTTTGCACCCTTCGTTGGGTTTTGGTTTTCACCAAGTGGAGACTCACGACGAGGTGGCTTCTGGTTCGCGCCAACCTTGCGATATTGGTTCGCTGCCGGCGAAAGGCGAGAAGAGAGACTTGAAGTGCCTCTGTTGTAACAGTCCTCATTTGTTTTTTTTTTGTTACGGTGGGGTACGATGGTAGTGGTGCTCCTTCGCTTGCTGTATCTCTCTGTCTCGGTGCGATGGAGTGTTTAGAACCCTAAATCCCCAATCTTTTCTCTCAAACGAGTTTGATCCTCTCTTGGCCTGGTTGTTTTCTGCACCGCACAACCATATATGGCGCCTTTGGGTTTCATGGATTTCGAACCTGTTTCTTTCTCGCGTGGTGGAGGCACGTCGACTCTTTGTCACAGTGGGTTACCTCTTGTGGTGTCGCGGAAAGTCTTGTTCGTGCTATGGTGCCATGGTGGAGTCGCGAGGAAGCCGTGGTGGTTCTGTCTCACGATGGCTTGCTTCGAACGACGGTGGACGTGCGCTTCACCTGCTTCTTCCATGGAGAAGATGGAGATGTTTGTGGCTTGTGGCGAGGTGCAGGAGGCGCGTCGTGGTGGTGACTGCGTTCTCGTTCTCGCGTCTCCATCTTTGTTTGCAGTCAGGTTACTCGTGAGGGAGAGAAGTGAGAGAGAAAGGGGTTTGTTGTGCAATGTGTAATTGATTCTCTGATACGCACTCTGTTTGATTAATTGAATGCTTATTGCAATTGCACATGTTTTTGTATTGATTGGATTGTGTGCATGTATGGATTCATTTGAAATTCATGTGTCTTACTGTTGTTACCGTGAGTTCGGTTTTATTATTATCTGCTATCCCGACTCCATTGTGGTGCAACTTCTGCTAAGACCACCATATGGCAGCAGTAGAGTTTCAGCCTTTTGCCATTCTTTATTGACAATTGATGCACCATCATATTTTTATTGGCACCTAAAGTATGTTGCAGAATGCCATTGTGTCTAGTTATATCACGTGTGTACCATTCATAAAGCCTGCGTAGCATTTGTATTTCAATTGTAAAAATGGCTACAATAATATTTGGTGCAGGTGTATTCAAGAGAAAATTTATTGATTTTGGTTATTTGTGAAATTTGATTATATTAATTAAACTTTTCGTTTACGGATACTTAATTGGTAAATTAAGTCTCTGGTTCTTGAAATTGATTTGAATAGCATGGTTGGTAAACCTTTTCACTCATGATGTAATTATTAATGTCGTTTGAAATCCTTATAACATATACACATACGCTACGCTGACACATTAAAAATGAAATACATGTTACATGTATAATTGGGTGCACTTGATAACATGCATGGATTTAAAATAAATGGTATATATATTTAATATATTTTGTTTTGATAAATAAATAAATATTCAATGATAGTTTAAAATTTTATGAGCAAATTAAATGTTTAGTATTTTGTGACCTAATATTTAAAGTGATATCTTTCGAGTAGATGGTTCAAGAAAAATGTTAAATATTTGTATTTATGTATATTCATGCATTTCAATTTCAATTGTTTTGGATTTTGACAGTCACATTATGGTGATCATGTGGTCAGAAAATTGTGTCATTGTGTTGTATAAATTGCCGAAATATTTCTTTTAAATATAATTTTATATGATTGTGATCTCACCTATCGTGAGCACAGTTGTATAAGATTTGGTGTGAATGAAATAATTTAATTGTAATTATTTCATGAATAAAACTTAAGTTTATGTATTATATTCTTGGTTTTTTGGTATGAATTTTTTTTTTGTACAATTCCTCTACTATATTGGTGACGTGTTAGTATGATCTACTCACCATGTTAGCATGTCTATACTTGAATTAATTTTTACCCTTATTTGAAAATGTTATTATTTGAGGGGGTGTTCATGCATAATATAATTTTCTTATATTTTGTTAAGCATGATTAATATAATTTTATATGATTGTGAATTCACCTATCGTGGATACAGTTGTATGAAATTTTTGTGTGAATGAGATAATTTAATTATCTCATTAATTAATTTTATATTACATCATTGTCAATCATGCTCATATTTTATTTTATTTCTTTATACAATGTACTTTGAATCTTTATCTTATGTCAATTATTTGTCTTGTATCCTATCGGTATTAGATTTCTTTATGACATGAGTTGTGCATTGTATTTTATTTCTTAATTATATTTCTTATTTATTATGATTCGGGACCCTTAGGCGGGATCATGGTGAATGAGAAATTTGGTATTATAGACATGCACGTTGACAATGTATTCAGAAACATTAAATTTTATTGCACAATAATTGTGCATATTTGATGTTTATTTGTTGTTATTGGCTTCTTTCCCATGCAATAGATTTCGGTCAAAACTTTGAATAAGACAAATTTTGAGGATTGGAAAGGATCTTTGGACTTATATCTGGCAACTACCGATATGGATTCTTCTTTGAGAGAAGAAGCACCTCTAGCTCTTACTCCCGAGTCCACTACTGTCTAGAGAGCTCCTTGTAAGAAATTGCAGAAACACTCAAAACAGAGTGTGTCTTGATGGTTGAAATACACCATGAAGAAGTCTATATGGTTCAATCTGATAGCTTTTGCTAAATAAGGCAAATAAAATTTAGTTTGCAGGTTGAAGAAGTCTATTTATGACTTAGACAAGCTTCTAGACAATGACATTTGATATTTGGCCGGATGATCACATCTTTTGGTTTCAAGGATAATACCACAAATCAGTGCATTTACTTAAAGGCTAGTGGGAGTCAATTCATAATTATTGTCTTATATGTTGATGATATATTCTTCTTGCTAGTAGTAGAGTTGAACTTTTGACTGAGACAAAATTTGTGTTAAATAGCCACTTTGATATGATGGACCTTGGTGATGCCCTTGTTGTTCTAGGCATTTAGTTTTTCGTGACAGGTCACATGGCATTGTTGGATTGTCTCAAGGAGGATATATTGATCCTCAAGGTTTAACATGCATTCTTACTCCTCATGTGTAACACCTATTCAAAAAGGTGACAAGCTCTCTAAATGCCAATATCTTTAAAATTGATAGATAATAATAGAGTTGAATTGGAAAAGTTCCTTAATTGCTTCCGCTGTTGATAGTTTAATGTGTGCTCAAGTTTGTATTCGTCCCGATATTGATTTTGTTGTTAATGCTTTAGGGAGATACTTGAGCGACCCAGGTTTGGGTCATTGGAAAGCCATTAAAAGGTCTTTAAATATTTGCAGGGAACCAAGGATCACATGTTGACCTATAGGAAGTATGATCAACTTCAGGTCATTTGTTATTCTGATTCTTTTTTTTTTTTATTCTGGTTTTGATGGTTGCCCTGACGACCGAAAATCTATTTCTAGCTTTGGTTTTATGATGGAAGGAGAAGCTATTTCTTGGAAGAGGGTTAAACAAACTCTTATAGCTACTCCTGAAGGCAGTATGTTGCTTGTTATGAAGCACTTGTCAAACTATGTGGCCAAAAATTTACTTTTTGATTTTTAAATTGTTGAAAGTATTTCTAGACTACTTGTAATATATTGTGGAAATACTACTGCCTTGGATTTCTCTCAAAACAACATACGTTCTAATGCTCAAAGCATCTTGATATAAAATTTATGTTTGTTAGAGAGAAAGTTTTAGATTTTCAGACTCGGATTGAACATATTGCTACATAAGATATGCTAGCATATCCACTAACTAAAGGCTTAGCTATTGGAGTTTTTTCAAAATCATTTAACTCATATAGTTGTGGTTAAGTCTTTTGATGTATTGGGTTAGTGGGAGTCTGAGATGTACACTCTATATTATTATGGTTTTCATGAGATGTAAATTTATCAATGACATTATGCTCATCACATCTCTTTCGGCATATAAGATGCATGAACCATTTTGGGATCACATATTTGTTATGTTTGTTTTTATTTTATTTTATTTATTATCCATTATTTTTGAAATCTAAGCATATGATATGTATCCCTATTGGATATTATCTTTGTGATTCATGCTTATATTTCTTAATTGGTATTTGTGCTTATGTTGTAATTGATATAATTAATTTATTTATTAATGTTATCCAAGTGGGAGATTGTTGTATTTTATATAATTTTATTATGTAAAATTATTATTCTCTATTTTATTATTATTGTGGATTAACATTAATTAATAAATTATATTATTTGTAAATATCAATTATATTGCACAATTGTTATTAATTTATGGATAATATATATTGGGTTTCTGATGAATGATCCGTGATGGGTTGGATTGTTCAATGAACGGTCTTTGATGGACTTAAGTATTCAGGAACTTGTTGAGAGGTCCCTGATCTCTGCTGGTAAGGTTATAAAACTGATACCCATTAATTAGTTTTTATGAGATGATGTAAAATACATTTGTATGATGCGCTCTAGAAAAACCTACCAGAAAAAGAACATCATGGTCTCAACACACTTACAGAAAGATGGGTCTTTTATTGATTTCGTGTGTTCTATAAGTGCTAATTTTTCACCTACTATCTTAATAACGAGGTACGCTTTCACGTTTTATTTGTTTAAATATTGAGAACTCTTCAATTAATGTAGGGTTTATGATTTATATGATTGATCTTTATGATTCATAATCTAATAGGTGATAGTGGTGAAGGGTCATGAAATGAAGGGTGAGGGTGATGAAGGAGTCCATGGTGAGGGTCATAATGAAGTAAAGGTTAAGGGTAATAATGAAGTGGAGGGTGAGACTAAATTGAACAAATTTAGCTACAATAGAGACTTATTTGAATAAAACACAAACAATTATAATCAAAACAATTCATGTAATATGAATAGTGTCAGCTTGTACACTTTGTCATTATCAATTTAAACGACGTCAGCGAAAAGGATGAAATTAAACATAGTTTAACAAAACAGAGACCAAATTGAACTTGTAAAAAAAAAAAGAAGGGATCAAACTGAACAAACTGGATCAAAATAAGGATCAAAACAATATTTAAGCCTTACCATATTTTTATGATGTAATATGAAATAGGATAATTAGTAAATAATTATGTTTATAAATGACCTACTTGTTATTTAATTAAAGATTAAGGATAGTCATCAAAATATAACAAATATTAAAAAAATGTTTATATCAATAATTTTATTTTAACTATCTTTGTATATCACTTTTAACAACTATTTTTAATATAATTATCGTTAAAGGTAGTTGACAAGTTCAAACTTAGAGTGATCCATATGGAAAGTGGACAGATTATTGATCCATTAGAAATGCGGAATCGATTTTGTGATCCACCACATCTAGGGATGACAAAGCGGGTCAACAAAATGCGGGCCAGGCCAAATCAGGTTTACTTTCTTAGCCCACCTAGCCTCACAGGTTGGCCCACAGGTCTGCGGGCTTGTCCACATTTGTGATGAGAAAAATAAAAACTTTTTGTGATGAGCAGAATAAAACTTTTTTCCCATAATAATTGATATTCATTTCCTATCAAAATAATTCCAATTAATCTAACTAATCAAAGATAATAAACAATAACAACGAAGATTATAAAGATTACAACTAAAGTACAATAGCAACATGTCACCTTACAAGACAAGACATGTACAAATTTGTTAACCAAAAAATGCATAAAAAGATATTTCATATTCAAGAACTAAAATCATTATCTCATATATAATGATTATACATAATAATAATAATAATAATAAAAGGAAGGTTTAATTACTCGGAACATACCCAGTTTGGTTCCAAAATTTAAAAATGGTGCCCACTTTTAAGTTTGTCTCAATTTAGTACCCAAATTCGTAATGTGCAACAATATAGTACCCTCTGTTAAGTTTTTGCAAATGCCATTAAGTACCTTGTCACGTGTCAGCCTCTGGTTTTTTGAATTTGTTTTTAAAAAAAATTGTCACATGTCAAATCCTTGATGTGACACATGGCATTGTTAGTGACACGTGACAAGGTACCGCCACGTGGCAAGGTACCTGCCAAGTGTCATTGTCTTGATTTCAATTTAGTCCTTACATGTGTCTATTTGTTTCAATTTAGTACCCATGTATGTTTATTTGTTTCAATTTAGTCTCTACTCTTTGTTTGAATTTCGTTCAAATATTTTTTTTTTAAAATAGAGAAATATTGTATCTCTTTTAAGACAAAATTTATTATTTATATAAATGTTATATTAATATTTGTTACTAAAAATGACTTATAAAATTAAGTATTGAAATTTATATTAAAGTTAATGGTAAAAGTCATGAATAACAAATTTATGTTTTGTTACATTGAGATTTGTTATACTCATGAATAACAAAGTTTTGGTAAATTTGTTATTCATGACTTTTACTATTAACTTTAATATAAATTTCAATACTTAATTTTATAAGTCATTTTTAATAACAAATATAAATATAACATTTATATAAATAATAAATTTGGTCTTAAAAAAGAAATTAAAAAGAAATTAAAAAAATTAAAAAAACCAGAGGCTGACACATGACAAGGTACTTAACGACATTTGCGAAAACTTAACGAAATGTATGCACATTACAAATTTGGGTACTAAATTGAGACAAATTTAAGAATGAGTACCATTTTCAAATTTTGGAACCAAATTGGATATGTTCCAAGTAATTAAACCTTTATCTAAATAGCACCGAAAATAGAAAAATGTAAAAGAACTTCTTCAAAAGCTTTCGCTATATATAGTATTAAAAACCTTTTTTAGAAAAGGATTTAACTTTTAGAATACATTTGTAAATAAAAATAAAGTCTTTTAAACTGACAAAGTAAGTTTTTGTAAAAGAAGAAGAAACCAAAACTTTGAAGATGAGGATTACATCGTTTTGAAGATTGATGGTACAAAACTCTCTTCTTGTAATTCTTGGGCGTATAATTATGAGAGTCTCCATTGCTAACAATGTAATTATTGGAATGATTTCAACCACAGTAAAAGAGATTTCTCAGTCCCAGTATTTTAAAATAATTAAATGAAGAACTCAACATTTCGAGTTCCAAGAAAGTTATTAAAAGCAACTTAAAATACTTTTTTTCTCAATTTTCGTCAAGTTTTATCAAATTGGTCATAATTTTATTTTTATGCTTAAATAGGTCCAAATTTTCGTCAATTTTGTTCAATTTGGTCTTTTTTTTGTTAACACCGTTTAAATCATTAACTTCCATGAACAGTTACTACCACATATCACTTAGTGGTTTCTTTCTTTTAACTTTTTTTAAAATGTCGACGTGTCAACCCAATAGCGTGCCACATGTCAAAGTCAATGTTTTATATTCAATTTGGTTCATATATTCGTTATTTTTGTTCAATTTAGTTCCAATTATTTTTAACATGAATCAATTTTGTCCCTCTCCAAATTATGACCAAAATTAATTTTTATATTAAAATTCAATTTTTTATTGAATATTTTTATTAAATATATTAAAATTCACATCATTATAATTTTTACTTAAAAATTAAATTTGGTCCCAATTTCGAGAGGGACAAAATTGTTCAATTTTAAACAAAATTCAGACTAAATTGAAAAAAATAACAAATATAGAGACTAAATTGAATATAAAACATTGACTCTGACATGTGACACGCTCCTGGATTAACACATAAAGATTTAAAAAAAATTAAAAAATCTAAAAAGATATTAAAAAATTAAAAAATACCACGAAGTGTCACGTGTCAATCATAGTTCATTACCATCAATGATTTAAATGATGTTGGCAAAAAAAGACCAAATTGAATAAAATTGGGACCTATTTGAGCACAAAAACAAAATTAGAACTGATTTGACAAAACTTAACAAAAATTTGGACTAAAAAGGTACTTTAATCTTATATAAATAAATCAAAATTTTAGATCACTCCTCATCTCCATGTTTTTTTTATATTTGTAGGGATTATGTGCCCTCCAATTTAAGGGTTAATGTTTTATATAATTAATTTAAATATATACATAAAAAAAAAATAATAATTCATTCCTAAGATTGCTTTTTGAAAATAAATTAGAATGTGAATATTTATTCTTTGATTTCTTATTAAATTTACACTGGTTGAACTTTATATGAGTAACATCTTTAACCACTTATGTTCTACATGTGTAAAAGGGCATTAAGTGGGAAGTAATAATAGGTGATACAATAGACTCAAATGTCAACTAGAATAAACTCTTAATAATGAACTTATCGAACATTAGATTGCAAATATTGTGGGTAGACAAAAAAGTGCTCAATAGTCTCAAAGCATTGACTAGGATAGGTTATCAATAACTCTTTTACCAACTTAGTAAGTGGATTCAAGCCTAACTCAATATCACAAAATAGACTTATATCATGAGGATTGAATCCCATGTATATATTACAATTTGACATTGTTCCTAGTTGATATGAGATCTCCAAAATTGTTAAGAATGAAGCACTAATATTTGAAATTATGGAAATATAATGTTAGGTTTTCCTCTTGTGCACCATTCATAAGTACCACCAACTTAGAAATAGAATGATAAATCTTTCTAATTCTAACAATAGTACGAAGGAATTTAGTAACTCTATCTTTATCATTATACTAATCAACCTGTATTCTTGCTAGAATAGTACTTGTGGTAAGGAACTATATTAAGATCATTCATAACTTATTCAATAAAAATCAAGTCTTCAAAAGCAACTTTAGCTTGGGTAGCAATGAGTGATCGGATATTTTATTCACATCACCAAATACATTTTTATTCAAGATTTTAGGGCCAATTTTATATATACATTTTTTTTAATTGGAGAGAATGATGTAAATTTTATTGATTTGTTTTGAGCTAGAAAGTAAGTACATAAATTGCATATCATGATATCTCATAATTTTTTACATAAATCGTGATTAAATCTTCAACAACTAAAAAAAAATCCAAACAATTGAACATAGAAACAAAAAAATTAAATATAAAAATAAATTAAATAAAAATATCTATGTTGTAATTATTGTAACATCCTACTTTAGCAACTTAAAACTGATAAATTAGGACGCTTCATTATAATATTCAAAACAGGAAATCCAGTGTATAAAGTATATTAATATAGTCTTACAAAAGATAGGACTATAAAAATATATCATTTATACACTTAAACTAAACCAACAAATATACTCTATACAAAGCTAACCACTTACTAAAACTCCTCGAGACCTTCTACTACTCTAAATGATAGTTCTTCATCTACCAAAGGTTCCTCTACACTTGTAACTTCATATGCTCCCACCAAATATGGCATCATCGCAAAAGAAGAGACGAACAACCCAAGAAGACATAAAACACACAACAGGGTAAGTTAGTCTACAAAATAAATATTCATACATATATTTATATCATGCCAAAAACCTACAGACATGGTATATAACATATCTATATCTATAATCACACAAGCAGTTGACACTAAACTCAATTATCCGGATACATGCCATAGATATAGGTATCATTGAAGGTATACACCTGTGATTGTTCCTAATCTCCATAGAGTACTAAGACACAACGGGTCATCACCCAACCACATAAGGTTAATCCTAGCCTTTGATAGGAGAACAAGTCCATCTCTTGCTACTCTCTCCACATAATTCATTCTACTCTTTGTGAGATTGAATGGTTATTAGAGTTCAATATACCTCCTTCCACATATTAAGACATACACTAACAATAACCACATCAAGAATTTCCCTTGAATTTCTTCAAAATTCATCACATATGCTCACCATAAGATATTATATTTAATTAATCATAATGAGAACCACAAACATACTTCCCATAAACCATAAAACACCTAAAAAATAGTTAAATAAGAGAAATAGGGGCAACTAACGCTGTACATAAAGTACACCAAAACTATGAAAACCATTTCTATAACCACAGACTTCGAAACAAAGATCCCAATAGTCAAAGTGAAGAATCACTTGTCTAGGATCAACTGTCAAAATTTCAGCTTGATCCGACGGTTAACGAAGTAGGAATCTTCATTTTACCAAGATAATGTAGTGTTGAAAAACTGGGTAGCGCCTAACGCTGATCAATTCATAAAAACCAAAGGCTCAGCATTGCCATGGTGAGGCTCAATGCTGCATCAGATATCGACAATCTCAATTTAAGGTTTTTGGGAAATCAGGACCTGTTTCACAGCTCAAATTGGTACTCCTCCTCTAGGTATTGGTCTAAAACAATCCTTAAATCATAGGAGTTGATACCAATATGATCAATGTCTCAAGTTCTACATTTTCCTAAATTACTTTACAATCAATCAACCAATCATACAAACAGTTTACATACCAAAATCCCTCGTACAATTAATGATAATTACCAAACTCAATCAATCATAACCATGCCAATATCAATCCTTATCAAACTCACTAACACAGACAATAAGAACTAGCTTCCCTTACCTGACAAAGGGGCTCAACCAACTCAAACAGCTCAACAGACTCAAGGAACACCAAAACACCTTTAGCTCTACAGGATGCTCTATTTAAACCTAGGAACTACACAAGAACGGTCAGGACCTACCATTACGATCATTGATCAACAAATACATATAGAAGATTAAAAGAGCACATGCAAGCAAAAAAGTCTCACATGTAACAAAAACTAGAAGAAGAGAAGGGAAAAAGGGTTGAAACTTTAACTTATGCGAACAGAAAAACTAATCGGTCCAAATTGAAGAGCTCTTTGAGAGGATCACTCCTACGGTGTAAGATCTTCAATCAAGTGAACAGAGGAGGAGAACCCTTAGAGAGAAGTAAGAGAACTTTAGAAAAGTGATTTCTAGAGAGATAATGTGCTTTAAAATAATGAAACTCGTTTATAACAAAATTATTTATACTAAAACATTTTAATATTAAAATAATGGAGTCTCATTAATTTTAAATCACCATCACTTCTAAAATGCCATTTTCTAGGGTTTTACGCTCTCCCTAACAACAAATTTTCTTCCTAAAAAATTCACTCATTAGGTAGAAAGAAAACCATGCTATCCTCATTTTCTCTTACAACAGCCACCTAAACTTGACCAACTTATCAATCCCAACACATTAGCTAACTGAAAGCCTTTCATGTGCACTAAGTGACAAAATTTTCAATAGCGTAGATTTGTTTTAGCCATTACTCTCAAAGTAACTCTTCAAGTTTGAGAGCGTCGATTTTAGGCCTTGCTGGGCGAGAATGTCGACCCTTATACGTGAATATAGTTATTTAATCATGTTTCTACAAGAGTTTTGGGGGATTCCTCATTTTTCATGAATAGAAACACCTTGGGTGCTTAGGAGAGGCTCTTGGAAGCTATTAGGGGTGTTGGGAAACTATCCCTTCTCCTTCTTGGGTTTCCTTCTTCATCCATGGAGGTTTTACCCCTTTTGGGTTGGAGAGGATGATGGGCTATGAAATTGGAGATGGAGATGCAAATGGGAGGCACAATTGGAGCATGAAGCATTATTCAAGAACCTTGGAGAGGGATTGTTTCTATTTTATGGTTCCAATTTCTTCCGTATTCATCAATTTTGTAAAACCCTAGGTTCTCCACCATGGAGAGCAATTTCTATTTGTTGAGATTAGATGTAAAATATTGAATTCTTGTGTAAAACTATGTTGTTAATATATATATATATATATATATATATATGCTTTTCCAATTCAAGTTAGTATTTGATTTCCATGCTTAATGCTTGTTGTGGATTGCTCTCATGCTTGATTTGTGATTCTTGAGGTGTTGGGAAACATCTTTAGAATCTATACTTGAAATTAAATACCTAATGGATGCTTGTATCTAGGAATAGAACTTGGTTCATTAGTAATCTTAGATTCTTGAAACTAATGCATGATTTCACTTGTTGATGATTAAAGGAATTGAAACTTGATAAGTGATTATAGGCTCAAAGGTTGTAGGAATAGGATTTGAGTATTCTTGCAAATTGATTTTAACATGAATATGGAATTGGGATAAAATAGAATGTATGAGAATGAAGTGGTTGAAGTCTAATCTTGACAAATTGTAAATACATTATGTTAATTTCTTGTTGCACATCAATTGTTTGATAAAATACAAAAGGAGTTTCTTAGTGTTTTTGTGAACATTGTGTCTAATTGAGTCGTGAATTGCGAGAAATGTCATGTGTTGCACATGTCCCTTGGGAGAGAACGATATAATACTTATTACTTGTTATGTGTGACCAGTGCACTTACCGTGTTGGTTTTTAACTAAAACCACCCTTATTCATAACTACCCTTATAACATCTAGCTTCCTTTACTGACTTTAGCTAATGGGTAACAAAGTTCACAACAATGTTATCCCACTTCCAAACTAAAACTTTCAATTGTTGCAACCACTAAACTCATTCTAGCAATCCTTTTTCATTTCTAATCCACTAACTTGTAATCATCCCTCTACAAACCTTAGAACCACATCTTTTCTCAACTTGAGATCAATGGTTTGAGTAGTACATAGTGGCTATATGATACATCTCAAACTACGATTGTCCGATTTACCTTTTTTCGACCATTTTGAGAAACTCGCTAGTTCTAGTCAGGTGACTACACTAATGAAATCTTTCCATCATTTCACTTCCCAACTTAGATTCTTATACTTGTCCACCAATTCTTACTCTTACTTCGTCAAATCAAGAACTTGAGCCCCTCTTCATGTTAAGCATTTACTCCCCTTTCTCAATTCTAGGTTAACACCCTATCTCAAAACTATAACTCTGTTAATCTCCTACTTCTCCAGTTCACCCGCCTCTATCCAACTCCATATTGTTAACTTTGGATGATCACTGAAAACCTTTAATAAATCCTCATAAAAACGACACCCTTACTGTTTTAGAGAACTTGCTACTGCATCAACCACCAAGTTATGAGCAAGATACCTCTTCTCATATGCCTCGCACTATTGAGGAGCATAACCTACCACCATTCCACTGCGCTATTCTATCCACACCCAAACCCACTTCTTTGTTTTCTCAAAAGGATGATCATTTCATGTCTACTGTGACAAGAAAACGTTACCTTTGAGAAACCTCCCCCAAAACTTCTATGAAACCTACAAAACCTTTGAATTTCCCCTTTTGATAGCCATAGCATTCTATTTCCTCAACATTGTTTCCACTCTTTATAACCATATGTCCTAAAGGTCACTCCTCCTTTAGTCATCACTTACTCTTGAACAGTTTGCACTCCACAACTTCTCCTTAAAGATCCACAAAACTTATTATTGTCCCTGTGATTGCACTGAGTCTAACCATTACCTCTCTAACATCTCCTCCACCTCCTTCTTTTACTTCACACTCTCAACAGGAACCATCCATTTAGGAACTATTAGATTGGTTCTACTTTAGACACCAGTGCAATAATGAATCCTATGGCTCCTGAGTGGAAATTCTAGTACCTACTTGGAACATGTCTATAATCTCTTCCATAATTGAAATCCTTTGCATTTATTCTTTACTTGCCTTTGTCAAACAACTCTGGTTCCCATGACACTCTGCCCTCACCTCTTAGCTTGATCCACATTTGATACATAACCACCGACTTATCTCTTTGAATCAAAGAACACAACTTTGTTGGGTATCACATCTCATAGGAATGAGATTGTAAACAACCAATTCACCCTTGAGTTTATGTCCCAACCTTGCTAAAGAACAATTCATATAGACTTTGAATTTGAATCATTTGATCCCCAAAACACATACCACACACCTGAGAAAATTTTCACTTGGTTATAACTATAGCAAACCCACCAACTTAACTCATACTCCCTATTGAGACAGCCACAACTCATTTATCATGCTAGCGACACCGAAAGGTGCACGACCTCAAACAAAACCAAGACCCTTAGTCTAAACACAACCTTTATAACCTGTATCTTTGAATTATACCACTCATGCTAACCATATCAGCACTAGTTATCACGGACACCCTTTTCGGCTACTTAAGACTTTTCTTCTCCTTTCATCCTTTACTGTGCTCTGCCATTACTAGTTTTGCCTTTCCCACAAGATCAAATTTTAACGATGTGCTTCTTTTAACACTTGAAATTCTTTACCTCAACTTAAGATCAAATCTTCTTCTCATGTGAACTACTTCCCTAAAACATCCTTCCTATTCTCAACTTTGATGCTACTACCTGTTGAGAAGATCTAACTACCTTCTACTGATGTTTATCTAGTATAAAACCCTTAATATACTTCATTTTCATCACATAATTGTTTTTCCCTATACTCATAAAACACAACCCTTCCTGATTGATCTTCAAAGCTTTGCCTCATCTTAACCTCCCACTAGAGATTTGCCTTTCTTATACACTTCATGGTTTCTACTCTTTTGAGTTTTAACCTTAAACCTTTAACAACTTTCCACCTCAAAACTCAAACATTGTCAAGATGTAGAACCATGTTGATTTCTCACACCTTGTTACACGAGCACACACCGATATCTCCTCTTATTCTAACCTTTAGACTCAACTCCTCTTGTAAAACTTGTCATATACGATCTTAGAACCTGTTCTTACGTCTCCCTCAGTCCAAAGCGTTGCTTCTTAACTTCCAACATCATTTCTCAACCCACCAAACCAAAATTAGCTTGTTTTGTCCACCAACATGCAACTTATTAAACTTTATATCTTCGAGGCAAGAGATTGTCTCAAAGACCTTACCCAACCTTTGTAAAGGTGAGCATGTCAAGTTGGCCTTTAATTTGCATTCCTCTACCACTATAGACACTAAACACAAACCATAGAGGCACAAACCTGACAAGAAAAGGTATAGAAGACAATACTCAATCTACAACTCTAACTCCCCTTCTAACAAATCTAATTATTTCTTACATACATTTAAACTACTTGTTGTCTACCATTCTTCATTTCTCCGAGTACCTTATCAAGACAATTTATGTTCTTAATACTTCTAGTTTTGTAAACAAACCCTTTTAAACTTGAACTCTATTACTAGCAAGACATGAAAAACCCACAACCCTCATGTCGTCCTAAGGACGAACTGCTTTGATACCATAAATGTAACATCCCATTTTAGCAGCTTAAAACTAATAAAATAAATCGCTTTATTATAATATTCAAAACAAGTAATCTAGTGCATAAAATATTTAATACATTCTTACAAAAGATAAGACTATAAAAATATATCATTTATACACTTAAACTAAACCAATAAACAAACCCTATACAAAGCTAACCACTTACTAAAATTCCTCAAGACCTTCCACTATTATAACCGATAGTTCCTCATCCACCAGAGGTGCCTCTACACCTGCAACTTCATATGTGAATTTTTGAGTAATAAATGTTACCATAAGAATCTACGAAACCTATAAGATGTCAACCTATCTATAGAGATTTGATAGACCTTCATGTATATGGGCTTTCATTTAGCACAGTAAAATTAATGTAGTAGATGTTATATTATGTTAAATTAGTTAATCGTTATAATTGGTGTCTAATTAATTCCTAGTGTTCTAGGTTCTTGACACATATTCAGTTAAAAGGCTCGGTCCTTTTCTACTTCTAACCATCTATGGTGCATTAAATAATAAATTTGAAATGTGATTTTATAAGCTACATTCTTTTCAAGAGAAAATCATTTCAGAAGAGATATTATTAAGTTATTTTTAAAAATAAAAATCATCATCCAATAGTCCACAATATTTTAATTAGCTTATGCTTTTATTTGGACATTAAATCTTCACCCTCTTAAGAAAGAAAGTGACAATTTTCTTTTTAAATAAGACACAATTTAACCTCTTTTATTTTTTTTATATTCTCGATTTAGAAGATCCTTGTTAAAACCTTTTGAATTTCATCTATATTTGTTTAACTAAATTAATGTAATTTTTTTTAATTTATAGAAATAGACAAATTTAAAAAAAATTACATAAATGAGTAAGTCATGCTTTCAAAACATGACATCTACATTTAAATACAAGTCGTACTTTAAATACAAGACTTTTGTTGTTTTTTTTTAATGAAGTTGTACTAAGTTTTTCGTCTCTAAATTATTTTTAGAAATTATATTTTGTTTCTAAACTAAATTATATATTTATTTCATTTGTCACATTGGAAACACTCCATGTGTCATTTGCTAAGGAAAATGTTTTAGTTGACTTTCAGTACAAGGACAATATATATAGTCTAGTTTGGAAATGAAACTCAATTTTTTAAAATAGTATGTGAACAAATATATTTAATTCCATGAAAAATCATTTATATTTTAAAATATGTTTTTAATTATTTATTTTATAATATAGAATTTAAATATAAATATTATCCGATATTTTTTTTAATATGTATCTGTAAAAAATACAATATTATGGTCACAAAAAGTAAAAGCATCCCACTTGGCACAAAATGGACAACAAACTTTAAAACTAAAAAAAAATATTTTCATTACCCATTTAAGTATAAAACACCTAATGCATATAATTGAAACACGTGGATAGGAGCATGTTTTGTGACACATGTCCAGTTTTTCATCTATATTTTTTTATTAAACCCTAAACCCTATTCTTTTTATTTTCAATCTCACCCTTTCAACTTTTTCTGTCGTTGTCACCCTAACACATCCCCTGCTTTCTCTTATCACTTTTTCCCCCTCTCACCCTTTTTCTGAGTCTCACCTTGTCAACCTTTTCTCTCACCCTCATAGTAACTCATCTCCCATTTTCTCTTATAACTTTCTTCATTCTCACCCTTTCACCATGTCTCTCTGCTCTCACCATCTCTAATGGCTATTTCTCTCTTTTTTTTTTTTTTTTTTAACTTATTTTTTTTTTTTTTTTTTTTTTTCTTTTTTCAATTTTTTTTTTTTTTTGTTTACATTATTTTTTTTTTTTTTTTTTTTCTTTTTTTTTTTTGTTTTTTTT
>Ga0214545_1006748_pt1 | contig 19750 bp, 5 predicted proteins | sample CNSS4metaG_FD_160064 | JGI IMG/M metagenome (GOLD analysis project Ga0214545, IMG submission 160064) | Root nodule microbial communities from cowpea collected in UCLA plant growth center, Los Angeles, California, USA - CNSS4 | ecosystem: Host-associated > Plants > Roots > Nodule | place: USA...
TATGTTATCTTATTTTTTTTTTTTTTTTCACATTCAAAAGGAATATTTTCACCTTTCCCAAATAATTTAAAATTATCTCATTTTTTGCTTTTATCTTTTTTTTCTTACACGTCTTTGTTAAACCAATCAGGGTACAGAAACCATGTGCCAGTTTTAAGTCACATGCTACGTTCGTACTCAAAATAATGGATAAGGTTATTTTTATTTAATATTTTATAAAATATTAATAAAATGTTAAAAATATTATACTTAAATGCTTATAAAAGGAAGCGTATATCTGATATTTCCTTTAATTAATTCTTTTATTAAGCTTATGCAGAGTTTTTCTACTTACCACCCATGAAAAGTGTGCATATGAAAACAAGTTCTATTCTTTTAATTTTTTCTCATCTTCCCATATTCTTAGAAAAAAAGTAGTGATATTAACACTTTATAATATAAATTATTCTATAAACTTTTGGCCAAGCACAAACACCTCTTTATTTACATGAAGGGACAACTATAATTATAAGTCTACAAAACCAATTTCGCTTTTGATTCTAAGTTGTGTGATCTGATAAAAAAAATAGTTAAATTTTAAACTTAACATTCTTTAAGAAGTGATAAATGGGAAGAAGCACTTAACACTTTGGTGGCGGCTGTTGGGGAAAGCTTCGAAGGTTTGAGCAGTCTTAGCAGTGAGTGGAGGAGAGACATGGCATTTGTTACGTTGTCAAATGCAAAGAAACCTGTGAAATACTTTGTGGTATGTTTGTTGTGAGTTAATTCGGTTGTTGATTGTTGATAGGAATTAGGATGTTCTGTTTGGTGAATGTGAGTTTGATAATCAGGTAGATGCATTTGCCGAGTCAGCATTCAAGGGAAACCCTGCAGCTGTGTGTTTGTTGGAAGATGAAAGAGAGGAGAAGTGGCTGCAAGCATTAGCAGCAGAATTCAATATCTCTGAGACTTGTTTCATAACTCCCATTACTCCAATTTCAGACTCTTCTGTCCCCACTTTTCGCCTCAGATGGTTTACGCCCGTTGCTGAGGTAACCTAATATCTCGTACTAATCATATTTTCATGATAATATTTGAGTTGTATATACGGTATGGTCCATCGACATTCCAAACCAGACCGTCGGTCAGACAGTCCAAGGATAAGCGACCTTCGACCATATGATTGGACCGTCTGACCGATGATCTGGCTGAAAATGTCGATAGGTTTGTAGAGTATTATTAATCTTAACTTATGATATGATATTGGATTTTCTGCAGGTTAAACTCTGTGGTCATGCTACATTAGCTACTGCGCACGTACTATTTTCATCTGGTTCGGTGGATAGTGATGTTATTGAATTTGAGACGCTATCTGGAGTACTGGTAGCTAAAAAGATCCCAGCAATTCATACTTCCAGTGCTTCAAACTTGCAGAAAGATCTCACAGATTTCTATATTGAATTGGATTTTCCTGTTGATCCGGTTAAAGAGTTCAACTATGATGAGAGTGCTTCACTAATTTCTGAGGCATTAGACGGTGCTTCCATAGTTGATGTGAAAAGGACAACAATTGGAGATTGCTTGCTCGTAATTTCTATTTCTGTTATTGTCTGATACAAAACAGTGTTAACCATCTATTAACCTGCTTGATTCTTAGAATTAAAATAAAAAGTGTGTTTTTTTTCTGAGCAATTGTGCACATTGAACATTGTGAAACATTCAATTTTATTTCAGGTTATACTCTCATCTGGGAAAGCTGTCTCAGAACTACAGCCACAACTTGATACAATAGTTAAATGCCCTGCAACAGGGGTAATTGTTTCGGGGGTGGCTCCTTCAGATTCAGAATTTGATTTCATGAGTAGATTCTTCTGTCCAAAACTTGGAATCAGTGAGGTAAGTGGTCAAGAATCTTATCTATAGAAAGATTCATGTTTCTGATTTAAAACTCCATGCTCCTGACACATCATTTCTGGAACTGTGTAATCCCTTCAAGAAAATGCTATTCTCTTCTTCCAAAATCACTTCACCATTTTAGAGAAGAAGCTTTAGAACAATGCAGAGAGTGATATCAAAAGAAGTCCAATGCTCCATTTCACTTCGTGTTTCCTTTCAGGACCCTGTTTGTGGGAGTGCACATTGTTCATTGACACCCTACTGGAGCAAGAAGCTGGGGAAGACCAACTTCAAGGCTTATCAGGTGGGAACTCTTATTCTGTGTATCCAAATAAATTTTTTGGGTTAAAATCACTTTGATTCCTTAAATTTCGATCAAAATTGGAATTAATTCCCCGCAACTTTCACCTAATTTAGTTTTTTATTTTAAAAATTCATAAATTTAATTATTTTAATCAAATTTTATTAAATTTATTTGACGTTTCAATTACGTTTTATAATAATCATGAATTATATTTCAAACGTCAATTCAACTGAAAAAAATTTTGGTTAAAAAAATTAAATTTACAAACTTTAAATAAATACTTATACCGAATTTTACTTAAATTTAAGAGATCAATTAAATTTACAAACTTTAAATAAATATTTATACCGAATTTTACTTAAATTTAAGAGATCAGAAACATATTTAACCATAATCGTTTATATCAATAAATATTCATTGTTAGTATCCGATTAATGCGAAAAGTCATTAAAACCTTTCGAGTTAACCTTATATTTTCCAAAATGATGTGAAGTTACTATACACTGATATAAACATATGATATTGATATAGGCATCAGCCAGAGGAGGGGTTCTGAATATCCAGTTTGATGAAGGCGCACAGAGAGTGTTTCTGCGTGGAAAGGCTGTTACAGTGATGGAAGGACATGTTGTAGTGTAGCCTTGTTCTTGGCTTTGCATAATTTGTAACACTACTTCAATCTCATCAAATAAACATCTTATCAGTTAATAAAACAAGTATTCTGAAATCAAATCACTATTTCATTAGCATGTTGAATTCTAATTCTAATTTCTAATAAACCCTAAGACCTAGTACTTCTCCTGTTTTCTTCTCTGTTATTCTATATTTTCCTGTCTCGTTTATTTTAGAATTGGATAACATATCGGAGTAGTTGAGATGCAAAGATCATTATTATCCGATCATATTTTTAAATATGATGATTTTTTTTTATTCCCAAGATTTCATGTCATCTTTTATTTCTTATAATTTTATCATGAATTTTAGTGGGAGAAAATCAATTTGTTCATACTTAAATTTTATTATATTTTTATATTTTGTTTTAAGTTCCTATGTTTTAGATAGTGTATTATTTAGCTTTTGAGGACAAAATATTGCATATAAGAGAAACTATTTATGTTTTGTATAAAACCTTAAGATAAATAATCTTAATTTGAATGTGATGTAGTCACTCTATCATGAGTTTTATGAGATTTATGCTGTTTAAACTTGCTATAATTTTTGAGATTAAGACGACATTGTATAGTTTGAATAAATAGAACTTAATGTGTCATCATTTTTGTATTTGATGAATGCATATGTATTTGAAAAGAATTATTTGTTGTGAAAATTTGAAGTAAAATATTTAGGATTTGTTCACTTGTTTGAGAGGTATAGAAGTAGCCTACAATAAGATTGAATTTAACTTGGAGAATAATAATATTTGGAAAAATTATACATTGTATTGATTATTTTGACTTGTTTGAAAGCTATATTTGGTGAGGTGAATTTAAATAAAACATTTGAAACTTATTTTGTTTTGTTGTATGAGATTGATTTTTTTATATGTTTCCTCAAGTAGGATATTTCTGCTCAAAGAAAAACAATACAATAACTCAACTTTAATTTCTGCATAAATTTCACTTAAAGCAAGAAATTTTAACTCAAGTGAGGAGATTTTTGGCTCAAGTTAAAAACAAAATTTCTTTTGATCTCTTTAAATGGATAAGTGGATGAATATGGATAATTTTATAAATGTAAAATAAATATTAATTTGTATATTTTATTGATATATGTTTTAGTTTAAATGATATATATATATATATATATATAAATATAAATAAAGATAATGTTTATTGAAATTGATGAAATTTGTATGAAATATAAAAATCTTCTGCTTCATTAGTGATTTAAGTCTTCCATACTAAGATATAAAATGATGAAAAACTTAAAGAGAATTTTACTTATGTGACATGTGTAAATGTGTGAATGAATTTATCCTAATTCATTATTCTTAAGTTCATTTGTAAATAAATAAATAAAAAACAGAAAAACTAAGATACGATATATAGTCACTTCAAAACTGTATTAACACAAAATTAACGGAAGGAATAAATCACACAAATGTTTGAACAAGAATACTAATTAAATCTAGATTTTTTTTGTCCTTGTTTGCTTGGTTTATTCAATGTGATCTCTTAATTTTTGTTGTCCTTGATTCAATCATTATTTTATTTAAAATGAATCAATGTTATCTCTTATGATAAATTAGTCTTGACACCTTTTAAAAAGTAATCATATGTTAATAACTTTAAATTTCTACCCTCTGATCATGATTATGAAGATGTAATAAGTAAAAATAAATAAAGTGAAAGTTTACAAAAGTTCAAAATTATTAATATATGTTGACCTTTTAAATAATGTCACAAATAATTTAATAAAATAAGAAACATTGACTTTTTTATAAATAAAATATAAACTAAATTGAAGAATTTCTTCCTATTTTTTAAAGTTCGAACTAAATATTTACAAAGAAGTAACTTATTTCAATATTTTTGGTGAAAAAGATTATAATTTTATGAAACGTATTTTTTTTATACGATAGAGGACAACTTTGACATAAAATTATGATTTCATCAATTATTTTAATTTTCTTTCTAAATTTATAAAAGAAAATCAGAAAAATTGTATCTAATTATAAAATATCAATAAATAGTATATTAATATAATATTTTTAAAATTTTAGAGATAACAGCAATCTGTTCATTCATTTGTTTTTTCTATGGTTGATAATTTATTTTATTTTTATCAGCGGACGTGTATTATTCTTTTTTTATGATAAGAATATTATGATTATTGCAAGTATAATCATAAAATAAATATAAATGATTTTTACAATTTTATTATTTAATTTTTACTTATTTTACAGATAGTTTTTTATTATAAATAATTATCATCATAATTTAAAAATGATAGTCAACTAAAAAAAGTAATTAAATTTAGAATAAGTGTTAGTGTGTGTGTTTATATTTATACTTATAAACAGAACATTACTGATGTTCACAAACGGAAGTAAAAACTTCTTTTTCATTTTTTAGGCAATTTATTTCTATGCTAAAGATCAAATCATTAATAACGATTTTTTTTTTATCAGTATAAGTAGTAAGTGTTTGAGGTTTAATCTATTTTAATATTCAAAATTCATTAATAATAAATATTTTTTCATAAAATTTAAAAAATGTTGTGGAATTAAATCTAATCTAACTCATTTTATTTTTACTTAGTTTGAACCGAAAGGTAGTAGAATTTTAATTAAATTGGACGATGAATTTAATATAGGTTTAATTAATCATTCGATGTGTTTTAGTTTAAAAATATTAAATTAATCTTTCAATATTTTTAAATTTTAATTTGGTTTTAATTTTTAAAAATTGATATAATTTAATTTTTTCATTAATTTTTTTTGAAACATAACAAAGATCTTTCATCAAAATTAAATTTATTAATAAAAATGATTTAATTTATTGATGTAATTAATATATTTATAATGTCAATATTAATAAAAAAATCATTAATTTGTTTAAAAAATTTAACGAAAAGATTAAATTAAATTATTTTTTTAAAAGTGAAAACCAAATTAAAACTTAGAACAACTTAAGAGCCAATTTGAGATTTTAGAAAAAAAAAAAAAAAAAAATAATAATTAAATCTCTAATAAAACAAACTTAAAAAAAAAAAAAAAGAATTCCGTTGGTACAGTTTTAATTGAATTTGGTGAGAGTGAAGGGTCATAACACAAGGGATGGAGCACGTTGCGTTGACAAGACAGTCTTATCAGAATATGAAATGTTATTTTTATCCATCTTCGATCTATTCCTGCATAATTGCCAAAACCTCTTTTTTTCTTTTTACTCACTCACTGAGATGAAAAAGTTTCAAGCTTTTCTGGTCACTCTTCTATTCCTTGTTACACTATTTCACGGAGGATCAGTAACATGTAGCAGTAGCAGCAGCTCAAGGACTGAAGACGGATCAGAGGAATGGGGATATGTGCAAATCAGACCCAGTAATCTCTTCTGTCTTTTTTCTTTTTTCTTTTTCTTTCTCATGATACCTAATAGAAACCTAGCATGGACTGTTTTTTGAAATTTTTTTAGCAATAGTTACTTACCTTTATGCTTTAAATTTTGCTACCACAGAAGCTCATTTGTTCTGGTGGCTATACAGAAGTCCATACAGAGTGGATAATCCCTCCAAGCCCTGGCCAATCATTCTCTGGTTGCAGGGAGGACCAGTATGTGTTTTTTCTTTTTTATAGTTAAACCAATTATCTGAGATTAGAAAAAGAAAATGATAAAGATCATTTTTTTTCTCATAGTAGTTGACTAAATTAGTTTATGAAAATTATATCAAAGTTTATTCTCATTATAACAGACTTCCCAATATTTATTTTTTAATTGGGCCATTATATAACATCAATTTGTTTCGAAATATTTAACAGGGTGCTTCTGGAGTTGGGTTTGGAAATTTTGGAGAGGTTGGTCCTTTGGATGGCAATTTGAAGCCCCGGAATTCCACTTGGTTGAGAAAAGCAGATCTCTTGTTTGTGGTAGCTCATTAACTCTAGTTTTTTTTCCTTGAAGCAATTGATTACAGTTTCCACTTGATTTTGCATTCTAATGAGCTTTTGACTGTGCTTCTTACATCCTTCAATGACAATGACATTGAATCAATGTGCCATGTACTATGTAGGACAACCCTGTTGGAACCGGGTACAGTTATGTTGAAGATTCGGATCTCTATGCCAAAACTGACCAAGAAGCAACCATAGACTTGACAACCTTGTTAGCTGAATTATTCAACAATGATGCCAACCTCCAAAAGAGTCCTCTGTTCATTGTGGCAGAGTCTTATGGTGGCAAATTTGCTGTAGCTCTTGCATTATCAGCTTTCAAAGCTATTCAACATGGAACATTGAAGGCTACACTTGGAGGTATATGTTCTTTCCATTCTGACATCATCCAAGACTGATAACAATTCATGTCCATCAATATGGTGAATTTTGTTTTTTGTTCCTTAGATCAATTAATTATACATGTGAAATATTATATGTATAGTAACTTTATTTTTCTTATTCAGGTGTGGCATTAGGAGATTCCTGGATCTCCCCAGAAGATTTTGTGGTAGGTACAAATATTTTTGTAGTCAAAGGTTAAAACTCAACTTACAACTTTCACAATTTTAATATTTTCTACCTTGAAGTTCTCATGGGGTCCTCTACTGAAAGATCTATCAAGACTTGATGACAATGGACTGCAAAAAGCAAACAGGTGTATCTTTTTTCCACATTCTCAAATAGACAAATTGATGAAATGTTGGAGTTTGATTTCATTGTCTATATTATCTGATAGATAAATATGATTTTACAATAGTATAGCTGAGAAGATCAAGCAGCAACTTGAGGCAGGTCAATTTGTTAATGCAACTAATTCATGGGGTGATCTTGAGAATGAGATTATCGCTAGCAGCAATTCTGTGGTACTATAATTTATTTCCATTAATCACGTTGGTGTATTTATTTAATCACTTAAAATAGTGTATATAAGTGAAAATAATATTTCATGTCATTGGCTAACTTTTGGAGTTGTGGTAGATTTTGAAAGTAATTGTAAAAATGTTCTGTACCACAGCTCCTAAAATTCTTATTTTTTAATATTTCAGGATTTCTATAATTTTCTACAAGATTCAGACAGTGATTCAAACAGCTTAAACGCAGTGGAGCTGGGATTATCGAAAGAAGTGGCAATTATGCGATACTCCAAGTATCTTAAGTCAAAGATTTCAACTCTTGGTAGTGAGGACGATGATCTTGAAAAATTACTAAACGGTGTCGTGAGGAAGAAGTTAAATATTATTCCTGAGAATGTTACGTGAGTTTATGATGTCAAATTATCTCAATTTCCAATTCAAATTCGTGATCTCACAACAACTTTTGTGCTGATGACAGATACGAAGTGCAGTCCTGGGAGGTTTTCGAGAGTCTTGCAGCTGATTTTATGAAGCCAAGAATCAGTGAGGTAAGAAGATTTTAATATGCTTAAAACAATTTGATTATGTATTTTGGGCTCAAAGGAATTGAATTAATTAAAATGGGTAATTTCTTTTCTTTTAGTTTATATTTGATGTCTCTAGTTTAATTCTCTTAGGTTGATGAGCTGCTGACACTTGGGGTCAACGTGACTGTGTACAATGGTCAAGTAAGTGTCCTTCACCAACATTTTTACAAACAGTTTATGTGCACACTTTGAATTTTGATCCTACATATAACCTTTGTATCAGTATATTTAAGCAAATTGCTGGGAAACCTAATTTGACCATCTTTTGTTTTTCTTTTATGTGATTGTTCATCTCAATTGTTTGATATATTGTCAATGTGCAGAGACCATTGTTCATCCCAATTTTTGTGTTTGTGGGTTCAAAGTAGTATTCATCCCCAAATTCACATGTGGTGTGAGAAATGATAACATTAAATTTGGATCATGCAACCACATATAATCAAAATTGAAAGATAATCAACAGTTAAACTACTATTTAGAAAGTAATGCGCAATTTAATGGTATACCTACAATAGCAGAAGTTCTCACAGAAAAAACATGTATGTAATCTGAATGGATCATTGTGATTTGTGGTTATTATAGGTTGATCTCATTTGTGCAACCAAGGGAACAGAAGCTTGGCTTAAGAAACTGAAGTAAGCAACTATGCATCATATATATTTTATGGATCTTTTCAATATTGGTGAAACCAAGCATTTATGTGAGTTATGATGTTTTTTCTTTTTCTGGGATCTATTTTGTAGGTGGGAAGGACTTCAAAGTTTCTTGGAAAAAGACAGAACCCCTATCTATTGTGGAAGTGACAGAACCACCAAAGGGTTTTTCAAGTCATTCAAAAATCTGCATTTCTATTGGATCCTTGGAGCTGGTCATTTTGTAAGTGGAAATAGTTCATAACCACTGCATAATTTTTGAAATTTGGATTCACTGTTAGATTTTTTTTTTGGCTAAAAATATACTGATTTTGATATTTTAAAATATATTAATTTTTTTTAATATACTGATATTTTAAAACATTGATAGCTTAATCTTTTTTAATATATTTTAAAATATTAAAATAGTATACACTAGTGTATTTTAAAGTATAAGAAAATGATAGTACCGAAACTGCAATAAACAATCCAAATTCAGAGTGAACCTTCACATTATATGATTTACTTACTAAAAACCCTGTATAATGGTATATATGTATACTCACATATATTTATATAAAAATTAAAAACTAGTTAAGGAAATGAGTACAAAAATAAAATAAAATAAACAGTGTGAAATTATAATGTTTTGTTTGTTTGAGTAATTTATTTGGTTGGTGAGTGCAACAGGTACCTGTTGATCAACCTTGTGTAGCATTAGACATGGTGGCTGCAATTACACAATCACCAGCTGCTTGAACATGCAGAAACGTATTATTTTACTATTTATTATTATTATTTTTAATGTTAATGTATTTGTGTTATTTAGTATAACTTATTATTTTTATAAGTAGTGTATTATTTTATCATATTTGTATTTACTGTATGACATTGATTGCAAAAGATTCAGAGTACTCCATGGGAAAAAAAACCGTAAAAGGATCCAAGCAATTGCTTTAATTGATTTTACAATTTCTTCTTTTCACTCTCTTACATTTATGTAATTTATTTCTTTCATACAAAGCATACCATTAGAGTTTATTTATATAAGATCTAATTTGACACTTTTTAAAGATAATTCTACTTACCTGCCCAATACATATATTTAACGTTTATTTAACATTATTAGTCTAAATAGTCTAAAATAGTTAAATAAAAAATATTTGTTAAAATTATTATTTTATATTAAAAAAATATATGGTTAAAATCTCAACAATTTAATTATAAATATATTGATATTATAATATTTATTTTATCATTTATCAACAAAATATATGATTAAATGATATATTAATGTTATTATCGTGTTACTTATACCATATAATTTATTTAGGTGAGAAATTCATGCTAATTTATTGAAAAATCGTTATCTAATTCTAATCTTAATCTTCTATGTGTGTGGTAAAAGAATTTTTTAAGGTGCAATAAAATCCTGAAAGTTAGAGCGTATGTGTTCTTAAAGAATTAAGGTTAATTAGGGATATTTTAATTTGTCTTGTCCACACTATCAACATCACGTGGCAATGTGATGTGATTCAATACACTTTGTTGATGACAACTACAATTACGTGACCAAACTTAATAATAACAGATTAATTATGTTTTCAAAAATTAGTAAGCATCATAAATAAAACATAAATGAAATGTGGTAGGACTAGAACACAAGCAAACGAGCAAAGAAAAGTACAGAAATTTAGTGATTATTTTGATATAACTTTTGTTATTTAGGATTTCATATTAATATTTAGATCAACTTGGGTTGAAAGTTTAGTTGTTTTCCAAGCTTACAAATAAGTTCTTATATATATATTTCTACGGTTTTTTCTTATATTAACTCATTATTTCGGTTATATTTTTTTTTTTCATTTTTAACTTCACCTTTTATTATGAAGTAACATTTAAGACTTAAAAAAAAAAGAGATTGTTAGAATTGAAGTATTGAAAGTGTGGTTAATCTTCTCTTGGTTTGAATGTTTGATTATTGTTAAATCTCTTGAGTAAATTTTTCTCAACAGATTTTATTATTTGGTAATATATCACAATATCAACCGTGAAAATTAAAAATAACTGCAAAAATTTCAACTCAATAGATATTAGTGAAGTACATAATAAATACTAAATATAATAGATATTAAACAAGTATACTTACCTAAAGAGAATCATTTATGCTTGTTTTATATCAATTTGGCTGAACAAGAAATTTTGAAGTGAGCAATCTATTTCTTTTTCTCGTCAAAAATGAAAGGAAAGAAAAATTATATTGTAATTCCTATTTTTTGACTTCCATTTTTTACTCTCTAATATGATTTAATATAGGTCATTGATTCTTTCAAGAATAAAAATAGTAGTATATAAATTAATGATTCACACTGAGTCAAGACAAAGAATAAAAAATGGAAGTCAAAAAATAAAGTCATAATATTATTATTCGAAAAAAAAAGAAACAATAAATTAATAATGATTCATCAACTACAAGTACAAAAAAAAAGAAGGTGGAGTAGCTACACATAAAGCATGTTGAATTCAAGTTTGCTTATGGCATAGACTATGTATATGTTAGACAAAAACATTATTGTATATTAATCCTATGTTTTTCATAATTATAATATGAAATGGTAGGTTTATATTATAATATGAGACCGAGTGAATTAGAACTAGACAAATTGACAAAATTTATTTGGGATGGGGTAGTTTCGGTTCTCCAATTTTCTCAGCCGATTAATGTTTTTTCTCCGAGACCAGAGTCAAGTGTTAATATTGTTTTTTGATTAAGAAAGACACCATTGTTCTATATTATTTGTTTACATACAATATAAAGTTGGTGTCCACTAAAAGAAATTCATTTTACTAGAAAACATGTTATATTTATGGAGATTAGACATTTTAGACTTTTAATTTGAGTATATTATTTTGATTTTTTAAATTTATTGGTTAAGACTCTTCACTTATTAAATATAATTATTTATTTTGGATGGTTCGTTTAATGTACCCAATATTTGTACTTAGGTTTAATTACTAGTTTGATTTTTATACTTTTAGGTTCTAATTCATTTTAGTTATAATATTTTTTTTACTCAATTTTATTATGTGTTAAATTGATTTACTGTGATGTTAACATCGTTCAAAAGGTAATCACGTGTGAGTTGAATGTTTAATTAGTAATTTGATTCTTATATTTTTTTTCGACTTAGTTGAATTCTTATATTTTTCATGTAGAGATAATGTGACCCTTTTCTGTCATCATCAGTGGTGAAATTTGGAGAAAAAATTTAGGGGTGTCAAATTAAATTTGTTATATACAATTTTTTTTAGTTAGAAAAAAAAGTTTTTTATTTTTTCTCTTCATTTTCTCTGCTTAAAACAAACACACATAATAGTAAAATTCAAAAAAATATGACTATTATTCGCTATTATATCATGATACCAAACCATGAATATCATTTTAGATCAGCCCTTTGTACCTCAACAATTTGATTTAGTGGGTATTGTCAAATTTGAAGAGGTTTTTCTCAGATCGCGTTCTAATGAATTTTTCAATTCATTATATATAATTCTAGGAACTTTAGAAATTTGATTTTCATTGTCTTGAATTCTTGGTTCTCATGAAATTTCTCATGAAAAGTTTAGTTAACATATATGCATTTTTTTCATCTTTATCACAAACCTTCTTCTTTAAAAAAAATCAATTTTTTTACTCTTTATCATAATTTTTCTAATATAAATTTATCACATCTCACCCATTTAAAAAAAAGATAAAATTTATATTCAGAAATCACAATTATCACCATACAAGACATAACAAAACTTATACCACTTTAATTAAATAAACAACACGATATAAATTCAAAACTTAAAAAAAAATTACCATAGACAACAGAAAACACTAAATCCCTAAATTTCATAATTAAGAGTTATAATAATTGGGAAAAAGTATAATTAGGGTTCATACTAATTTCATAAAAGAATCCCTAAAATCATAATTAAGTTTATACTAATTTAAGATAAATTTAATTTGGAGAAACATCCTAAGAAGAATCATAAATCTAATATACATAAATCATAATAATATAGTAACCTTGATCTATGAGAGATCATGAGAGAATTACTTCAATATCAATCTATGTTTTCCAACCTCTAGTTTCCAATCTATCTCTTTGTATTTATTTATCCTCATACACTCATGATAATTCTTACGATGAAAAAAATCCTATAGCAAAAAAAAAATCCTAATCTCTTTTATAAATCAATATCTCCATTAATTTTTTTTATTTTATCTTTTATTATAATTTTCATAATATAAATTTAATATAAATAATATATAAATATAATTTTAAATATATATATATATATATATATATATATATATATATAAAATAAATTTCAAAAAAAAAAAAATTGGGGAGCATCGACTTCCCTCTGTCAATGCATTATTCCGTCACTGATCATCATCCTCCACAAATCATAGAAACAAATACAAAAATCACAATTGAGTTCATATGTTCCTCTTCGATAATATATATAATACACAAAAACAAAGATCTTATATAAACAAACAAAACCTAAGTCATAAACACTAAACTTATGGTAATGACATCTCATGAACTAACTATTACTTTACATGTCATATGTTATACACTTCATGTGCCATATAAATAATGGGTACAGTTATAATTCACTGTACAATGTTAGACAGCATAAAGGAATTCCGACAAAAACTTGTCTACACTCAGATTGTCCTAAGTCTGTTTTCCCCTTTAATAAGTTTATCACTTCACTCAAAATAATCTATACATATGAAAAGTTAGTCCTTTATGCTATCTCCCACAGTAAAATATATATTTTTTCAAATGCTGAATCATTAAATTAGTACTAATATTATTATTTTATTTTATCGTACCAATTAATATGACACTCATTTTTGTAATTGTGTACTTTGTTTTGTATCGAGTTCTAGACTATGCATCATTGAAACACAAATATTAATTTGCTCACATTGTAATTGGATTTGATTTTAAAAATAAAATTTACATCAATTTACTCTCTTAATAAATGTTATAACAAACTAATTTGTGTAAAACAAGAAAAATTACTAGAGAGAGTCTAACTCATAACATATTCATATCACTTACAACTACAATGCCTTTATAGATCTTCTATTCAATCAGACTTAAATTTATATTTAAATTTAAAAAAAAAACATGACAATTAGGGATTGATTAAAAAAATCCTATTCAGAAAGTAAAAGACAAGTCACTCACCATTCTAAGATTTTCTCGTATCTCCAAGCGATATAAAATCTATGCATGAGAGTTTCTATACATACACATATAATTAACATGTGATTTTAACTGATCATCACAGACGAAAAAGGTGACAAGGAAACTAATTCAAGACAAAACTGTCCGTAAACTTTATAAAAAAAAAAAAAAAGTAAACCTTTGTAAGTTATGCACCTTATTTTCTGAAAATCTTAGCAAGAAAACTTTTATAAAATTAATAATAAGCACGAGTTAATTAACTTTCTAATTAACTTACAAAGAAAGTTAAATTTATTGTACATTGTTTTTTCTCATACAAGTTTATTTAGCAGCATTGTGAAGGTGGGAGAGAGAGCACCTCTTGATATATATGAACACCATCATCTTGAGGCAGCATCAATCTGCATTTGCAATGTGTGGTGCTCCAATTTTGCAGAGTACGACGAGAGACCAACGTTGTTGTTGATAAGTGGTTGGTGTCCCACGAACAAAGCAACATGGCCCATGAGTTTGTCTTTCCTAGAAAAGGAAGTGCCACAGGAGCACTGCCACTTCAGATCCCCGCAGTGTTTCTCATGTGTCCTAAGATCAGAGAGCACAGAGAACTGTTTCTGGTTGCATCTCTTGCACACATACATTTTCGGGCAATGGCTTCTCTTGTAATGATTCTTGGCACAAATCATAGACTTCAATGGCTGAAACTTGGCGTGCTTTTGGTTCCACCTACACCCTTCTTGAGGACACGAATATCTCTTTGGCTTCACACCCATCAAAAACTCGCTTTCCCCTTCCAACTTCCCCTTGTTCTTAATTGGGTTGCTCAATGCAGCATTGGTCTTGTACTCATCCCCATGAGCCCTCATGTGCATCCTCAAATTCGCATCACGCTTGAACCCTTTCCCACAAACCTGGCAATAGTGCGTGTACTTCGCCAACAAATCCGCAGCATCCAATTCGATTATATCACTGTTTCTTGAAACCCCTCTATACCCTTCTTCGTTAAGTTCATGTTCTTCCCTAATAATCATGTTGTTTTCAGTAATCACAACGCCTGGATCATCTTCCTTAGTGCTATTGCTATTATCGTTGTTGTTATAGCTTTCAGTAAACCAGTCCAGCGTCTCTGACTCGGTGCTAGAAAATAAACAACCCTCACTCATATCTATGGCTGTGTTATTAGCGTTTGAGTGAGGCAATAATAACTTGTTGAGGTGGTGCAGTTTGTTGGTGCATGTAGTGGTGGTGTTATTATTAATACCTGGAGAAGGGGTTGTGTGAGCCATCTGTTGGCAGGCGAACATCATTGATGAGGCAGTGACTAGGATTTCTTGGATTGTGGAGTTCATGCTGGATATGGCCATGGAAGTTGACTCGGGAAGGGTTTGATTTGGGGAGAGAATAACACCCACTAGGGTCTGCACCTCGCTCACCTTGTCCTTCAGAATAGAGAGATTGAAGAGGAGGGTGCTGGAGTGTGAAGCTGACCCAGATTCCACAGAGGGTGACACCAATTCTTCATGCTCAGGGAACATCTGAAGATGATTTTGGAAGCTAGATGTGACCCTTGAAATCATTGCTTGATTTGATCAATTGATTACCTTGTTCTTCTTTCCAACGCTAGCTGATAAAGATTGGTTCTTGATATATATATAAATATAATGTGTGAGAAGCAAAAATTAAGCAGAGTGTGTGATGGTAATAAGAGAGAGAGTGAGAGAGAGAAGTCAACTGAGAGATGAAACATGAAGTTCTTCCCCACTTACGACCTCCCTTGCATGAACCCTATCTGAAGGTGGGGTCATTGTTCATTCGAAATCCAAAAGAAATTGCAAGTGACAGACACAGACCAATGGGGTATAACTTTATTGGACTTCCCGGCAATACGTTTTTTAACATGTTGATCAATTTTTATTATATTATATATAGCTATACCTATAGGTTGCTTAGATCTATAAACCCTATCATGCTTCTATCTCTTCTTTCTAACAAACAAATATTTTTCTTTTTGCTTTTGTAATTAATTGTTGGGAACAATTTTTGTCATTATAATAATAATATTAACCCTTTTTTATAGATAAAGATTATTAAATTTTGACAACTTTTTCTGAGAATCACATTAAAGATGACAATAGAGTAATTTTGAAATATTGAGAATGAAAAAATATAAAAATGAAAAATTATTTAAAAAATAAATAAAAATCATTTTCCTTTTCTTTTGTTTATCGACTTTGAAGTGTTGATTGTAATGTTGAAACACTTGATCATCCTATGAAAAGGCAATTTACCAAGAACATAACATAATAATATGTGTTGATTCCGAAAAAAAGTTGTAACAGTCGAAAGTGATTATACAAGAACCAGAGGAATCTGAGACAGCCTTGAAAACAAAACTAAAACTATGGAGTCGAACTCAGGCACTGTTGTTTGAATCAATCCAATTAGACAAATAAAGTAAGAAAAAAAATTAATATAATATACTTATATATATATGTGTGTGCTGAAATCAATTTTGTTTCATGTTCATAACTTTCCTTTTTCTTTTTTCTTATATTCACTCCTGTAACTTGCAAGAGGTTTTGAACAGTGTCAGAAAGTGTTTGTGCAAATACCAATGGTATCTGAAATATTTGCAGTCACAAAAATAGAAACACACATGTTAGGTGGATAGAAAATATATTTAATATTATTTTGTACTTGCAGACATTTGTTTGATTTAGGATTAGGTTTATCTGGTCAACGTATTCGAAAGTTTGAATTGAAGTGTTCATAAGGAGAATCTTGTTAAAAATGAAGACATGTCAAATAGCGTCATGCATGCTTGGAAAATGCAAGAAGCAAGCTTCATAAGATGACCTAAACCGAAGGAGCCATTGCTAAACAGTCAAAACTCATGCAGCCTTCTAATTATTCATATCAGTCATGCCATCTTTCATTCCTCGTTAATATTATTACTATAAAAATATATTTCTGGGTAAAATATATAATTTTAATATTTCTGCATGCATGTATATATAGGGATTTTAAAAATGGTTTTTAAAATTATCTCCATGTGTAATGAACAAATTATTATTTTTTTGGGTGGTTTTACAATTGTCGTTTTTAAAACTTGGTAAAAGTTATTTTATAAATTTTAATGGATTATATAGCCTTCAAGTAAATTTATTTCATTCTTTTACTTTTACGAATGGTTAACATAAACTATTTTTTAAATTCAATACATTCTCAATTAATCGTAATTAATTAAATATTTTCAAAATTAAATATATTTAAAAATTTAATATTTTAAAAAACTTAACACTATATCATCAACTCAAATTTGATCAACGATATCACTTATATCAATTTTGATTGAAAGCATCATTCTCTCACTCAATCTTTGTTGATGTTTAATAGGCTAATTTTAATCAACACAGACACCATTGTTAGATGGCAAAGCGCCAACAATTAATTAGTATCTTAAGCTAACATTTTCAATCTCTTAGACTATCTTAATTCGTTCTTGTGCTCACTTCTCTCTTCTGTATGCAGGACATACACATGCTTCTGTGGGCACCTCACGCACACAAGGGACACAAAGAAAGGGGAAGAATACGTAGATAAATAGTTGTAAAAAGAAAGTATTTTTCTCATTCATCAATCAATTATGATTTTATGATTGCAAAAAACATGTATTTATATGGTTGTTCTGTTTGTAGCTAAAATAACATAACCTAGTTTAGTTAGATTACAAACTACAACAACTCCTTTAATCCATTAACCCTAAGCTAGTCATCCAATTTGTTCCATGAGTTTCTCAAACCGAGCTTGTTTCAATGGTTTCGTGAAGATGTCTGTTGTTTTTTATTCGGTGTAACAATAGATTAGGTTTATTTTTTTTTTTTTTTTTTTTTCATACTTGATTTCCTAAGGAAATGAAACTTTGTTCTTTAGATCCAGAACAACCCGTCTTAAGTTTTGGTATGGACTAACTCTTAATATCCAGATTAAAATATAGATAAGATTAAAATCTAAATTTAATAAAATAGATTTTGGATTGAATATTTAATAAAATTTATTTTAAATAGATTAGATAATAACAAAAGCAAATGATTTTGGCATAGATGGATTTTTATTTTCACTCATTGTAACACCCCATTTAAAAAATAACTTTAATTTAAATGAAATGCCACACAGATAGAAATTTAGAAACAAGTCCTGGAGTATAAACGTTACTCCTTACAATATCCAAAAATGCTAGGAGAAACTAAGGCACACCGTGATGCCAGATACAACCAAGAATCCAAGGACTTAACGAAAGTTAATAGAATACTAAAGAGTAAAGCGTACATGGGCCATAGCCCTAAAGAAAAGTCCAAATAAAACATGAAGTCCAGCCCAGGTAGACTATGCAGCGGAATCATCTCTTCCCTGTTTACCTCGAGTGCCTCTCGCATCTACTCACATCAATGAATTGATGATCATCGCAAAAGGAGAAGGACCACATACAAGACAACCCAACAAGCAAACAGGGTAAGCTAGAGTAGAAACAGTTTATCAAGCAGTCACATGCTATTACACAATCCAAAACAATATTCATCAACCAATCATGTTATGACTTCTCAAGCAATACACTAGACTCAGACTCGACTCATCCGGATTACATATAATCAGGTCGAATTCAGCGGATGTTTGTACTTGTGGTGAATACCTCTGCTCACCCCCGAGCTGCTCACCCCCGATCTATGTGTTACAAGTGTTACAATGAATCAATTCCCTTACACACAAGGTTAGCCCTTAATGAGTTTCAGGCCTCCTGCTACTCTCACCACAGGAGTCAGTCCGCTCTAAGTGAGACTAACTGACTCCTTAGAGTGTCAGGATGCAACCTTACCATGAATCCTTACCAGACCATATAGATGGGGCACCACCATGGACTCCCACTAACAGAGGCCATGGAATTACGTCCCGACCACTGAAGCACCACCATGAAGTCTCACCTAGAGACTCGTGGATTTACGTACTAACAACATACCAATCACATTCCAAACAAACAAATAATATTGATCATGCATTTAACACTTCACGCCATCCTTTGTAACCCATCCTCATTCATATATTCATATTTCATGTTGATTTCATACCATCACATTCTTCCCAATTCGGGGATATAGAACTTCACCTCATACCAATACCATGCCATCAATGTAACATTATTGTTCATACCGAATTTATGACCACATATATAACCAACCATTTCATTGAAATCGCATGCCAAGATTTATCCCAAACCCATCATCCACAATCCATGAATCACATCACTCATGCATGATCATTTATCACATGCTTTTAATATAACAATTAGATTCAAGCCAATAATAACCATTCAAGATCAAAGAAACAACCAAACTACAGCGATCTTGCGATAAAAACTGCTCTCACTACAGAGCTCTGATTCAAGATCCGACCGGTCAAAGTCAAGAATTATGCGTTAAGGATTAGCTGTTAAAATATCAACTCGATCCAACGGTTAATGAGTCAGGAAAGTCAATTTTACTAAAACTGCGCATATCAGAAAAATACACAGTCGCCCAGCGAGCCAAGGAACTCGCC
>Ga0214545_1006749_pt1 | contig 19749 bp, 25 predicted proteins | sample CNSS4metaG_FD_160064 | JGI IMG/M metagenome (GOLD analysis project Ga0214545, IMG submission 160064) | Root nodule microbial communities from cowpea collected in UCLA plant growth center, Los Angeles, California, USA - CNSS4 | ecosystem: Host-associated > Plants > Roots > Nodule | place: USA...
CACCCCCCCCCCCCCCCCCCCCCACCCTCTTTTCCTCCCACGGAAAACCCTCCTCCCCCATGCCTCTAGAAGCACGTAGGCAATTATGTTAGTATCAGAATCAACGTGTGTGGGCATGTGGTTCCCATGCAATTGGTTTCCACTCTTTCGTAAACCTTTTGGGTCTTTCTAATATGCCCCCCTAATTCTTTGCTTGTATCAAAGCCACCTTCTTTAAAATTCACCTTGTCCTTAAGGTGAAGATTAGGAAATGCTTCTATCATCTTGGTCATAGATTCCCATGAATTCTCACAATCTGGTATGTTCTTCCACTTTACTAATACCTCTAAGGACTGTTTGCTTTCTCCTCTCACTGCTAAAACATCTTCTGGCTAGACTTGTAACTTAATTTCCTCGGTCACATATGGTGGTAATGGTTGAACCACAACTTCGGCTGTCATAGTGGATTTCAACAAAGACACATGAAAAACTGGATGCACCTTACTATCCTTGGGTAATTTCAAACTATACGCCACTTCTCCAATCTTCTCAACAATTTCATACGGACCATAATATCTCGGGCTAAGTTTTTGATTAATTCTCTTAGCCAACTTCTTCAATTTGTATGGTTGTATCTTCAAATACACCATCTCCCCAACCTTATACTCCATTCCCCTTCTACTTTTGTCGGCATGTTGTTTCATCTGATTTTGGGCCTGCACCAGGTGATCCTTTAATATATCTAACATTTCGTTTCTGTCTTGTATAATCCCAGCTACCTCATCTACTGAGATTGCTGCAACATTTCCCCTAATCAACGGAGGAGGATCTCTTCCATACATTGCCTTGAAAGGTTTCATTTTAGAGGCTTCATGGTAGTTTGTATTATACCAATATTCAGCCCAACTAATCCACCTATGCCACTGTCTTGGTTTGGTACTTGTCATGCATCTTAAATAAGTTTCCAAGCATCTGTTTACCACTTTCGTTTGTCCATTAGTTTGCGGATGATATGCAGAACAAAATTTCAATTTGGTTCCAGCCAACTTAAATAATTCTATCCAGAAGGAGATCATAAGAACCTAGTCTTTATCGGAAACAATGGTTTCTGGAAAGCTATAAAGTTTTACCACTTCCTTTAAAAACAAATCTGCAACCTAACCTCGTTGGCATTATAAGGATGTGCCAAAGCAATAAAGTGGGTGTATTTGGTGAGTCGATCCACCACCACTAATATTGTATCCATTCCCCTGCTTTGGGCAAACCTCCAATGAAGTCCATAGAAATATCAGTCCAAATATGTTTAGGAATAGGTAAGGGTTGTAACAAACCCGATGGACTTAGAGTTTGATACTTGTTTCTTTGACACACATCACATTTCTGCACATACTCTTCAATGTTCTTCCTCATTCCTTTCGAGAAGAACAAGTTTGAAATCCTCTTATAGGTTCGAAATAATCCTGAGTGTCCTCCCACAACTCCTCCCACAACTATATATTGAAATTCTTTCAAAATGGTGATGATTTTCTGTGAGTCCTTAGGAATCACCAATCGGTTGTGATAATACAACCTCCCATTGTTCATCTTATACCTTGAGTGTTCTCCCTCCTTAACCAACAGATCTTGTAGAATTTTATTTAGTTTCACATCCTTCTCAATTTCAGCTGCTAATTCTTCCCACTCAAAGAAACGTATCGAACTCAAGGCTGAGTATTGTAATTTTTTGGAAAGGGCATCTGTTGCTCTATTTTCCGCCCTTGGTTTGTACTTAATTTCGAAGTCAAACCCCAACAATTTAGAGATCCATTTATTTTGCTCCTCACTCGTCAATCGTTGATCCACTAGAAACTTCAAACTTTTTTTATCGATATGAACAATGAAGTGCCTCCCTAGCAAATAATGCCTCCATTTTTGGATTGCCATGACCATGGCCATCAACTCTTTTTCATAAACAGATTTATTCTGAGCTTTGTCAAACAGAGTTTGACTCATGTAGGCTACTGGTTGTCATTCCTGCATCAACACCGCTCCAATCCCCTTCCTAGATGCATTTGTCTCCACCACAAAAATTCTGTCAAAATCTGGGACAGCAAGAACGGGCACTTGAGTCATAGCTTTTTTCAAATTCTCGAATGCCACTTGTGCATAATCATTCCATTGGAATTTATCTTTCTTTAATTGTTGAGTTAGGGGCCATGCTATTTTGCCATATCCTTTAACAAATTTTCTGTAATAACCTGTGAGGCCTAGGAAGCCTCTTAATCCCTTCACGTCTTTAGGGATTAGCCATTCCACCATGGCTTTTATCTTGGCAGGATTAGCAGCCACTCCTTGGCCTGAAATGACATGTCCTAGATATTCAATGCTTCCCCTCCCAAAAGAGCATTTCTTCTTGTTCACCATTAAGCCATGTTTTCTTAGAGAATTTAATACCGTTCTCACATGCTCATAATGACAACTCACTCTTGCTAAAAATGAGTATATCATCAAAGAAGACTAAAGCAAACTTTCGCAAATATGGATTCAACACCTGATTCATGAGAGCTTGAAATGTAGAGGCGACATTAGTGAGTCCAAATGGCATAACAAAAAACTCATAATGTCCTTCATGCGTTCTAAAGGCTGTCTTAGGGATATCTTCCTCCTTCATGCAGGTTTAAGATCTAGCTTAGAAAAAACTTGAGCTCCTCGCAATTCATCTAGAAGTTCATCTATGACGGGTATTGGAAACTTGTCTGGTACAGTAAGTTTGTTTAAGGCACGATAATCAACACAAAATTGTCACCCCCCCACTTTCTTCTTTACTAAGATAATTAGGCTGCTGTAAGGGCTATTGCTAGGCCTTATAATTCCTGTAATCATCATTTCCTTTACAAATTTCTCAATTTCATTCTTTTGGTAGAAGGGGTACCTATAAGGCCGTATATTTTGGATACTTACACCCTCCTTGAGGTTAATAGCATGGTCACAGGTCCTCTTAGGGGGTTAAGTCTGTAGGCTCTTTGAACAAATCATCAAATTCCTCCAAGACAACAACCAAATTAGGACTGAGAGGATTAACTTCCTTTGCATCTATTATCAATAGTGCTTGATAAGATAGTAGGTATCCATCTCCTTCATTATTGAGGGCCTTCATCAATGCTCTCCAGGAAGCTTGGGATTTACAAAAGGCAGGATCCCCCTTCAATATTTTCTTCTCTCCCCTTATTCCCCAACTTAACACCAGATTTCAAAAATTAGCTTTCACATTACCCAAACTTGCCAACCACTCCATTCCTAACACCAAATCAGTCCCTCCCAACTCCATAAGAAAGAAATGTTGCACAATAGGAACTCCTTGAACCACCACTTCCAACTGTTTGCATAATCCTCGGTTCACCACCTTGTCCCCTGTTCCCACTTCCACCTCAAACGGAGTAGTATCGCTTACTTCCAAATTGAGATGCTTAACTAACCCTTTTGATATAAAGTTAGTTAAAGCTCCACAATCCACTAGAATTAACACCTCTGCACCTCCTATCTTTTCATCACCTTGAAGGATCGATTAGAAGTCAACCCTTCCTTGCTTTTCAATGATATCTGTAGAACCTTAACAGTGAAAGTATCCAATGTTTCCTCCTCTCCCCCACTATCCTCCGTCTCTTCCCCTTGAGAGTCTTCCAATAATACAAATTGAAAGTGTTTCAATTTGCAAATATGGTCCCTTCCCCATGTTTCACCACATTTAAAGCATAACTCCTTCCTACTCCTTTCTCTCAATTCAGCTTGAGAGAGTCTTCCTCAACTCATTGTCTTCTTCTCAACCAGCTCACTCTCATTCACTTTACTGCTTATCCCCTCAGTATTTCCACCCTTCTCCCATCTAGTGAACCCTTTCGCCTGTTTTATAGGTGGTTTGTCACCGACCTTCTTCTCTGAGCCCATCAACCCAACCTTGCGTAAGGCATTATTCTTTTCTTCTAACAATAAAGCTCGGTCCATCAACTCGTAATGTGCCTGTGGTGTAGATTTTCAATTCAGCTTGGATCTCTTCCTTCAACCTATTGATGAAAATTCCCTTCAACATAATCCTTTCCTCCTTTTTCAATGGAGCTGATTCACGTTCAAATATTTCTTTGTACTTCATTACGGAACTAGTTTGCTTAATACTCAGCAACGGACCAAACGGGTTTTGGACCAACCCTGGTTGGAAGCGTCGAATCAACACTCCCTTAAATTCCTCCCAGTTGAGCTCCTTACTCTGTTCTTCCCACCATTGATACCAACTCAGGGCTTTATCCTCCAATGCGATTACCACTGTATCGAGCTTTTCTTCTTCACCCAGTTCAATTTGAAGTATCGTTCAACTCGAACGATCCATTCAAGCGTCATCACCACGGAAGATGGGTATCATGAGTTTCCGTCCTCCGAAATCCCTCGACGACTCGCCACTACTACTTCGTACTGTCGAACGCGAGCTGTCGTCACGCTCCAAATCACCATCGTTCTCATCGTGCACCTTCCTTTGTATGTGCGAACGTCGTGTGTGAGGTCGGCCATTATTTGACCTGTTACGAGCGATGATCAGGTTTCTTAACTCTGCGAGTTGTTGTTCAAGGCCATCAATGCGCTTCTCCATCGCGTTTCGTGTAATGACCATGCACTCCTAGAAACAAGTGGCTCTAGATACCAATTGATAAATAACCACAAAGAAATGAAGAGATGAAAAGGAAATACTGATTGTATTATTGAATTCAAAAATAATTGTTTGAGGATGACCCTCTTTCCATGGCCCTCATTCTACTATCTCGTTCTCCCTGCCCAAAAGAAACCAGCCCCCCTTTCCTCCCACGGAAAACCCTCACTTCTTTCTTTCGTAAACCTTTTAGGTTTTCCTAATATGCCCCCTATGTTTTTCACGGTGCTTCTTTATGCTTTTGTCACTTAAAAAAAGGCAGCTTACATGTACTTCTTAAACGTAAGGAATGAATTCAATGAAAATTGTTTTTGTTTATTGTTTACTTTGAATCGATGGAAATGATAGAAGGCAGGTTTGCACTTATTTCCTCTTGGATTGAGAGATTGCTTTTTCAGTGTTTTATGATGTTTTTTCACTTTAAAAAGGCAGAAGTTCTTTACCAATTCAGCCATACGTGTACATAATTAACAATTAACAAGATGAATCAAAGTCATCATAATTGTTTTTGTTAATTGTTGTGGTTAAATTAGTGAAAATTCGATATCTTGGGTTACCATATATTTCCCCTAGGGTTGACACATGATTTTCATATTGCTTTTTTATGGTTGTCGCTTAAAAAAATGTTTATCTATTCAATCTTACATGTACTTATTTAACGCAAGAAATGAATTTCATGATAACTGTTTATGTTAAGTGTTTACTTTGAATCAGTGCAAATGATAGAATACAATTTAACACTTATTTTCCCTGGGGTTGACAAGTGATTTTTCCAATGCTTGTATATGCTTGTCACTTTAAAAAAAATTGTTTACTTATTCAACGTAACTTAACGCAAGAAATGAATTTCATGACAACTGTTTGTGTTAATTGTTTACTTCAAATAAGTGCAAATGATAGAATGCAGATTAGCACTTATTTCAGCTGCTGTTGGCATATGATTTTCATAGTGTTTCTATATGCTTGTCACTTTAAGAAAAAAATAATTGTTTACCTATTCAACCATACATGTACTTATTTAATGCAAGAAATGAATTTAATGACAACGGTTTCATTTAATTGTTTACTTGAATTTAGAGTAAATATACAATGCAGGTTAGCACTTATTACCCATGGGGTTGACCAATGGTTTTCACAATGCTTCTTTATTCTTTTGTCACTTCAACATGGCATAAATTGTTTACCTATTCAACCTTACATGAACTTCTTTAATGCAAGGAATTAATTTTATGAAAACTCTTTTTGTTAATTCTTTACTTTGAATCAGTGCAAATGATAGAAGGCAAATTAACACTTATTTCCCCTCGGATTGAAGGATGATTTTGGTAGTGCTATTTTATGCTTTTGTGACTTTAAAAAGGTAGAAGTTGTTTAGATATTGAACCTTACAAGTACTTATTTAACGCAAAAAATTAAACTTATGAAAAATGTTATCATTAAAACCGTTGTTGTCAATTCTTTAGGTTGAATAAGTGAATATCACATTACTTGAGTTAACACTTATTTCCCCAGGGGTTGACAGATGGTTTCTCATGCTGCATTTTATGAATTGTATCAGTTGAAGAACTAACAACTAATGTACCTATTCAAGGTCACATATACGGTATTACAATGATGACACTGGCATAAAAAACTTGAATGCACCAATTTGCTTTCAACAACAATTAAAGTTTCCATAATATTATCAAGACGATCATGGTAGCAGGGGGCCATGGCCCCCCGAAAAATTTTGATTTTTTTTTATAATAGATATTTTTATTTTTTTATAGATATTAGATATTTTAATTTTTTTATTATAGATATTAAATCAAATATTTTATTTCTTTTATAAACATAATAACTAATGCTAATAAATAATAAAAATAAAATAAAATATAATAAAAAATAAAGATTAAAAAGATTTATCAAGATATTTTTTATTATTTGTTTTCATTATAGTTTGTGTTTCTCATAAATTGTTCTCATATTTCATTCTCATCTATTTTCTTTTGTTTCTAAAGAAAAAAAAGATCTATTATTTTTGCTCTTATTTCTCCTTTGTTCTCTTTCATTCTTGAGGAAGAAAAGAAAAAGATAATTCTTTCGTCTCACTTTATGGTGAAATAGGTTCAATAATTTATTTAATGAACCTCTTTTATATTGTTTTTATTTTATTTTATGAACATAGAAAAAAAAGTATTGTGCTGTGTGTTTTTTATAACCATATTTTAATTGTGGTTCCATTATACGTACATGCCTTGAGTTTCTTACAAATTTTTCTCATCTTCCATTCTTACCTATTTTCTTTTGTTTCTGAAGAAAAAAAGACCAATTATTTTTGCTCTCATCTCTCAACTGTTTTCTTCCATTCTCGAAGAAATAAAGAAGGTAATTGAAATGCAACTTGAAAACTATCCTTATTCTAAGGAAAAACATCCAAGGAGATTTCAATCTAATTGGTTTAAAATGTTTCCTTCTTGGCTAGAGTATTCCCCGACTAATGATGGAGCTTATTGTTTGGCATGTTATCTATTTAGTTCAAAGCCAGATGGTCGTTTTGGGTCAGATGTGTTTACTGAACAAGGTTTTAGATCATGGAAAAAGGTTAATGTAGGAAAAAGATGTGCATTTCTCAACCACATTGGAGATAGTCATTACTCACCGCATAACAATGCAATGAAAGCTTGTGAAGACTTGTTGAATCAATCTATGCACATTAATAACATTATAAATATTCAAAGTTGATAACAAGTCTGCAAGAACCATTTATGGCTCAAAACCTCTATTGACACAATTATTCTATTAATAACATTTCAAGCTTATGCATTTAGAGGCCACGAGGAAACACCAGAGTCAATTAATAGAGGCAACTTTCTTGAAATGATTAAACTTCTAGCATCATATAATGATAAAGTGGCACAACTTGTGTTGGAAAATTCTCCGTATAATGCTAAGTATACTTCTCATCATATTCAGAAAAAAATCTTGCACATTTTCTCTAGAAAAGTAAGAAGTCACATTCGAGAAGAAATTGGAGATTCTAAATTTTGCATAATTGTTGATGAAGCACGTGATGAATTTAAGAAAGAGCAAATGGCTATTGTTTTGAGATTTGTAGATAAGGATGGTAATATAAAAAAACAATTTTTTTATATTGTGCATGTTAAAGATACAACAACTGCCACTTTAAAAAAAGAATTGAGTGTCGTTCTCTCTAGGCATAATCTTGATGTTTGCAATATCCGCGGTCAAGGGTATGATGGTGCTAGTAATATGAGGGGAGAATGGAATGGATTGCAAGCATTATTTCTCAATGATAATCCTTATGCTTATTATGTGAATTGTTTTGCTCATAGACTACAACTTGCTTTAGTGGCTGCTTCAAGAGAGGTCATTCCAGTTCATCAATTTTTTTCAAATTTGTCTTTTATCGTAAATGTTGTGTGTTCCTCTAGTAAACATCATGATGAGTTAGAAGTTGTTGAATTAAATGGAATAACTCAATTATTAAAAATGGGTAAACTTGAAACTGGTAAAGGAAAAAATCAAATTGACACTTTAAAATGAGTTGCTGATACTCGTTGGATCTCGCATTTTTATTCCATTTGTAGTATGATGAAGCTATATAATGCATCTTGTTTAGTTCTTCAAAAAATTATTGTTGATGGATCAACTTATTCTCAAATGGATGATGTTGATGCTGCATTTAATATGTTGTCTTCATTTGAGTTCATATTAATTTTACACATGATGAAAGAGATTATGGGAATTACTAACGGTCTTTGCCAAGCTTTGCAGAAACAATCTCAAGATATACTGAATTCTATGCAATTAGTTTGTTATACTAAAATTTTGATTCAAAAGTTGAGGGAGGATGGTTGGCAAAATCTATTAAAATGTGTGGTATTCTTGTATGAACAACATGACATTGATATTCCTGATTTTAATTCTACTTATGTTGCACGTCATGGTCGTTCTCGACATCAAAAAGATCATTTCACTATGGAACATCATTTTAGGGTAAATATATTTCTTATTATAGTGGACAAGCAGTTGCAAGAATTAAATGATAGGTTTAATGAGCAAACAATGGAAATTTTAACTCTAAGCAATGCTTTAGTTCCTAAAGATGCTTATAAAGCTCTTAACATTGAGGACATATGCATTCTTGAGAACAAATATTATCCTTTAGATTTTAGTGAGCAAGAGAAGATTAATTTAAAATTTCAACTTCAACATTTTATTATTGATGCTCCTAACCATCCAAATTTGAAGTATTTATCAACCATGCTTGAATTATGTCAATCTTTGGCAAGAACAGGAAAGTCAAGGACATTCTACTTGATTGATCGTTTAATTTGTCTTATTTTAACTCTTCTTGTCTCTACAACTACAATAAAAAGATCATTTTCTGTAATGAAGATTATCAAAACAAGATTGCAGAATAAAATGGAAGATGAATTTCTTGCCGACAATATGATTATTTACATTGAAAAAGAAATAGTTGAAACTTTTAGTTATGATTCAATTATTGATGAGTTCAGCGATCTAAAGGAACGAAGGGCAAACTTTTAGATATGTGTGATTTCTTTTTTAGTTATCGTTATACTAAGTTATTATTCATCTTTATTGTATTAGTGACAATAATTAAATGTATAAATTTTGGATGTATTATTTTGGCTCCCACAACAATGTTGGTCAAGATCCGCCACAGGCGACAATGCCATCTTGTGCAGTTGTTGAGCCACCTGAAAATCACCTGGTTGCATGTGCCAACAATGCAAGTGTCATCTAATGCATCATGCCAAAATAAACTAATGAGGATATGCCATAATATAATAATGTTTTTTAAGAATATAAGATTAAAATCGAAACATATGAATATGTTTGGGAACTTGCCAAAACTAGATTCAAAAAAAAAAAGGTTTAGGGATTTCTAAACTTACGGGGTATGGGAACCTGTAGTAGGGTTTGATACTCGGGTTTCAAGAACTACATTGACTTTCAACAAGGTCGGATCCAAGTATAACGCTTTAATACTTGTGGATAGTTGAAGAAGAAAACTAATTCAAATCATTCACGTCAGGATCCACCAATGGCGGTTCAATAACTTTACGAGGTTGAAGAGAAACACAACTTCAAGAAGAACATATTCGACTAAGAAGACGACTGAAGAAGAAGAAGGTCGATGAAGACGCTTTGGGTTTCTAAAACGCGCATCAGGTCAAACCTCCTTATTCTTTCAAACCCTTTCTTTTTTGTCTCTTCCAAATGAAATGGAAACGTGTAAAATCATTATCCTTTCTTTTATGCATGCAAGAATCACATGTTGTGACAGAAGTATTCAAATTTGGTATGTTTGTATATCATTATCCTTTCTTTTATGCATGCAAGAATCACGTGTTGGCAAGGTGGGAGCAAATCAATAGTTTAAATTTTGGTTCCAAATGGAATGCATGGTGCAATGTCCACTTTTCACTAGTCCAATAGAGTAACTATAGGGTAAATTGATTGGGCACATAAAAGTGTGTGGGTTTCTTCTTTAACTTTTTCGTGCATGCATAAGTTTCTTGGTTCTTTGTATCTTAATGTGTTAAGTGGCTTTTGGTCTTTGATGAGTCAACATGTGAATTATGGCAACCTCATGCAAGGTCTTCTATTTTTCTCATAGTCATTGGTCCTATTGGTTACTTTACATTGTGTTTGAATGAAATATTTCAACAATGCTGAGAAATTAAAATGCATTGTATTTGAATTGCTTGCAATTAAATTCTATTCATTTTATAAATAACTTGTTTGGAAAAGAAATTAAAATACCTTACATTTAAATTTCTTATTTGAATAAAACAAGAAATTTGGACGGTTGAGACGACCCGATTTGTCGTTAGAATATTTAATAATATATTTTAGAAAATAATGTATTTTTCATGTTTAAGAAGGTTGGCCCTAGCCTTGGCCTATAGGACTTTTGTGAGGATTTTGGCCTTGTGGGCTTCTTAATGTGGAACTTTTTGGCACTTTGGGTTTTTTTGGTCCGAGCCCACGTGGGTCAGGGTCAAGTCCTATGGACTATGCCAAATTGACAACTCTACCAAAGTGTGAGGTTGAACGAGAAAAATTTCAAATTCCACCTATTTTGAATATATTTGAATTTTTACTAATTTAGTTAATTGAAATACTTTAAAAAAAATGTTTGCATTTTAAATGCTTTTTAAATTTCTATCTAAACAAAGCATTTTATTACCGAAAAATTTAAATTCTTAAAAAAATGAATTGCTTCATTAAAATACTCTTTCCAAACTTACCATTAAGGTGCATCTAAGTTTTTTTCTCCCATTTAAATTCCCTTTAGTTGTTTTAAGGTGCAGCTACGTTTTTCACAATGTGTTAAAACCCTTAATGTTGGGACCCACGGTAGTATAGTTGGTTTTGTCTTGTGATGATGCTTAGGAAAGAACCCAATGGGTAACGTACTGGCGGACAATAGAAAAGACTAAGGGGGCATGCCTCCTAATTTTTTTTTATATTTATATAATTTTAAATATATTTTTTAAAAATTAAATATTTTTAATATGTCTTATATATTTAATATTTAAAAAATATTATATATCTATTTTTATATATAAAGAATTTTTGTTATTGTCAATATTTATATTTCAATTTTACATTTTAGATATTTTTTAAATAAAAATAATTATTTTATTAATATTATTTTTTAAGTGATTATTTTCTTAATTTAACATTTTTTAATTATTGACTATTTTTTTAAAATTAATCCATGAAAATTATTATTATAAAACTATAAAAATTATTTATATTTAATTCTATAATTATAATAATAACAATAATTATAATTTTATTTTTCTAATTATGATGAAAAAAAAGGTAAATACAATATTTTTATTAGTTTAAATAAAAAAATTAGAATTACTCTTTTGGTTCATGTTTTCATTCAAAAATATCAAGTTGGTCTTTTAGGTGTTTTTTAGTATCAATTTAGTCTTAATTTTTGAAAAAATGGTGCAATTTGGTCATTTTTTGTTAAATTTTTTTAATCAGACCAATGTTTTTTCATCAAAATTGAAATTGTGAATAAGAATGGTTTACTTTGTCAATGTAATTGTTCGCTTGTTCCACTCCGAAAAATTTAACGAAAAGTATCAAAATGTATCAATTTTTAAAAATCAAGATCAAATTGAGACTAAAAAACTAGAGAATCAATTTGACATTTTTGAACGAAAAAATAGACCACAAAAGTAATTCAACCAAAATTTTGATACCCCAAAATATTGGTTGAAGATCCGATACTTACGTGCATTTTTTTTTTTACACTTTTAGTATCTCTTTTCATCTTGTTTGGTATTGGGGAGGGTCCTACGGGTTTCACACCAATATATGAATTTTGGTTGCCGTATTTAAGTTTCGCATTGTGCCCCTTTTCTTCCAACTTATCATAAAGATTGTTATTTAAGTACAATACTAATAATTTATATGTATTAAATCTTAAATTGTCCGGTTGGACAGTTTAAGAAGATTAGTCATTTTTTAATAGTTTATTAGTACATATATATATATATATATATATATATATATATATATATATATATATATATCTTAAAATATATGTATATTTGTCAACTGTGTTTTATATTGATCTTCAAGTGCATATTTGATTGTGGTTGACAATCACTTTCATTTTTGTGTATCCTGAAGACCAATGTGAAATGTTGGAAAAATTTCGTGAAATATAAGACATATTTTTTAAAAGTAATAGGTACCAATAAAATAAAGAAAATGAATTTTCTTGAATGGGATATGGTCACACCTTGATTACACAAGCGGTGTGAGCATTCATTCAAATATTACTGAAATTGTTCACGCAATTTCAGTATATATACGTATGGATCGAGATTGGAGTATAAGAACGAAGTAGAATAATTTATACAATTGCGCAACGTTATGAGTGTAGAAGTAATGATGAGGTGAAGTTTAGTTGTCCTTGTGTCAACTGTTTGAATGAGAGAAAGTTGAATGCAACTCAAGTTAGGAAACATCTTATTTGTGATGGTTTCCTTAGAAGTTATACAATATGGACATGGCACAGTGTATTAATAAACTTTCCAATTGTTTCCCGAACTAAACATGTTGTCGATTCCACCATGGAAGAGCGACAGGAAGAGCGAGTGGAAGAAGACAATATGATAAGAGATGTTGGCACAAAAGCTTTTGCACAAGCACATGTGTATGAGACAATGTCTGTTAATGCGGAAACTCCGTTGTATGTCAGTCCAACTAAGTTAATGCGGATAAATGTTTTACAGAATTGCTCCTGCTCTTGAATGAAATGCTTCTCGAGGGAAATACTTTACCCACTCGAAATTATGACGCCAAGAAGATTCTTTGTCTGATGAGTATAAAGTATAAAAGGATACATGTATGTCCTAATGATTGCATATTATGGTGCTGGATTAGGAGTCGGCATATGCCAATTTTTTGGTTCCTCCTTTCTCGTCAGTCCTCATGTAGACATAGTGCTGATTATGAAGAATGACTGAGGGAAAGAATCACAAGGATGGTGAAAGAACAACTTATGCGCCAATTTGAGAATTATGGCATCCGTCTGCCATTGGATCCTCCACCAGAACTAGACCCATTTGTGCCTCCCATGGGTAAATATTTTTTCTATAAGTTATGAATTGAATAAATGATATTTAATAAAATAATTGAATAACATTAATAAATCATTGACTTTAACATGTAGAAGCAGAAAAGGGAGTTGTTCTGCTCCACCCATACTAGGAGATAAGATGGACGACACTCATCCATGTCAGCTATATATTTGGGATGGTACAGGTAAGACACTAGTGGCTCGTGGAAAAGTATTTGAGGTAGCCACAATTCTTCATGGCATGGACTTATTAGAGGATGAGGTTAAGGTCACGGTAAATGAGATCCTCGTGCCTTTTTCTTTAGTTCCTGTGCCAACAAATGAGGTATGTAAGACCCGCGAAATTTAATTAATTAAATGAATAATTAATTAATAAATGCGAGTAGTGGGAGCCTTTATGACATTTAATGTAAACTTGTATGATGTGGAAAAGTACTAGCTCAAGTGGTTGAGAGTACTTGGTAATGTTAAGAGGACTTAGGTTCGAGTCTTATGTATGCTAAATTGTGTTTTATTTAATTGATAATTATTTTAATAATGTGCTAGATTATGATGAGGGATAATAAAATCCTAGATTTATAGGAATTATCATGAAACATGATTTTGTTGAATGGTTGTGCATTGATTTGATATTGGATGGTTGTGTGTTTGAACCTTGGTAGACACGAATTAAGTTTTATTTTTGCTAAAATTAATTTTGGCATGAATGAGGGATTGGAAACCCTAGCCGTCACAAAGGGGAATTGGAAGGGACTGAGTGAATCAACTGTTTATGGCATTTGATGGCCATTAACGTCACTCTTAATGCCATTTTCATTTTGGAAGTAATTAGGCCTAATTAAGTGAATTTAAGGAGAGAGAAAGAGAGAGAGAGGAGAACTTAGATTGAAAAGACTAGGCAACCTGAGCAATCAACTGGAAATTTTAGAGAGCATTGGAACTACAAAATAGAGGAGGGTGGAGAGTTGAATTGAGGAAACACTAGGAGGCCATTGTGGATCAAGGAAGAAGCCAAGAACCATCAACTTTTAAGCAAGGAAACCAGGTTAGGGGAGATGTAGCTCGTTTTTACCTTGCCAGTTATGAACTTCGTGCTATGATATATGATGTATGATGTTTTGCTCCTATCCATCTATTAAATTCTCGGGTTTCAGGAAATTTTTAGAAACTGCCTGGCGGGCCTTCAATCAGTGTTCCACTAATCAATCCACGGAGGATTGTCTCAGAAATGCAGTGAAAACTCAAAAGTAGACTAATTCTCTCTCGTTCTCACACGAAAACTCACAACACTCACGGTGTTTGGGGAAACCGACGAGATGAAACCTCATCTAGGGTTTAAGGTTGAGCTAAGACGAAAGGGGATAAATCTCACTATATTCATCAAAGTTACTTAATACAAAGATTGACCTGCCTTTATAGACGAAGAAGTAGTCGTTATCGAAAAAGGAAACCTAATATGGGTCATGGATAGATCTAACAGATCCTAACGGTTAACGAAAGGGGGCCCTATCAACTAACGGATGAAACACGATGGTGAAGAGAACACAAGCTATGTGCGTGAATGAGCACACTCGAACCCTAAGTAATGGGAGGAGAAACGCGTGAAGACGTGACGATGTGATGCATGACAAGAGGAGGAAACCCTAGCAACTAGTGAACCACGTGTGATGAAGAAACCTAGCAGAGAAAAAGACATCTTCTTGTGAGACGCTACACTCTTAACGTGCGTGGGCTGCATAATGAATTGTAAGCCCATAAAGAGGAGCACTAAATGATGCACTGTTGGCTGAAAGTGGGCTGATTCAATTTGATGGCCTTACCAGCTGAAGTCTGCTACTGGATACAAAGGGGTGCACACAGAAGGCGTAATTGGGTTGCTGGCAAAGGTCTGAATAACACGTTAGAGGGTGTTGTCTTGGATGGCCACAGTTGGGCTGGTGGAAAGATTAGTGGCCCAAACAGATATAAGGAAAAGAATAAAACACTTCTAATCATGGGCCAGAATACAAACCCATGGAATTTGCTAGTTACACCACACATTATTAAACCTTTACATTTAACTAGAAAGACATGTAAAGATAAATGGCCCTGATCATTAGCCAAGCTGAAAAGCCCGGTATGGTGATATTCATCATATTGCGCCTGGCGTTGAGGGTCATCCCGCCAGGCGATAACTACACTTGTAGTGGCTCTGCAATAGGGGTTAAACATGTGGTATTCCTTGAGTTGTGGCTCAGGATTGGGGTTAAACATGTGGTATTCCTTGAGTTGTGGCTCAGAATAACATCTCTTGAGTTGTGGCTTAGGATGGCGGCCGAACACAAGGAACCCTTGAGTTGTGGCTCGGGTTGACGAGTGTTACCAGTCTGAGTGTGCGAGTTGTGGCTCTTATGGACGTGCCTAAAAGATTGCCCTCCTCAATAATAGCCGACGAGTTTGGTAGTTTTGGGACATTACGAACTATGTACGTATTCAGAACTTCACTTGGCATTATGGAGTATGGTTTGTAGCATGTTTCCCACACGTCTTCTACAAGTTGTGGCTCTTATGGACGTGCCCAAAAGATTGCCCTCCTCAATAATAGCCGACGAGTTTGGTAGTTTTGGGACATTATGAACTATGTACGTATTCAGAACTTCACTTGGCGTTATGGAGTATGGTTTGTAGCATGTTTCCCACACGTCTTCTACAAGTTGTGGCTTGTAGGTGTGGCAGCAAGTGTATCTTGAGGTATGCATCAAAAGAGGTAGAACATGGATAACATTGTGGTGGCCATGTTGTATGGAATCAAAGGATAAGAAGTCCCTTTGATGAGTGTATGCCTATATCTTGTTTGAATTATTATATGTTGTATGTTAGCTCACCCTATTTTCTTGTGTTTGGCGATAATCATGTATTACGTTACACGGGAGCATATGATGTTGCAGGTGGTTTTGGTGAGGCTTAGCATCGGAGAGGGGCTAGCTGGGGAAAAGCTTTATCAGAGTTTTATCATTTATGGCTTTGAATAATTTGTAAACACTTATGTGATCGACTTTATTATTTTTATTCGAGTATTATACATTATGGATTTTAGCTTATTTATGATTTAATCAAAGATTTAAATTTTTCCGTGTTTTTGGGAAATGCGTTTATAATAAATGAAATTTTAATCTTATTCCTTTATTTTATTATGTAAATCTGTAATATCTGACCGGGATGTTACAAGGTATATACTGTGGCACATGATTACAAGGTATATCAGACTCTCAAACCAACCATATACTAAATTTTTAAGTTTACATGTTTATTATATTCAACCTTAAATTATATTCCATTTTAACTCAAATTACATCGATAGGAAAATCCTCAACCAAAGAAGATTCCTTTCTCTTTGGACGATCCTCTTGGTGCATTACTCCAACTTACTGAAATCACAAATGATAAGTCGATGCAGGTTCCTTGGGATTTTAACATTTTTGGGAGAGACCTTGAGATCCCATTTTACTTGCATTCCCAAGATGTCTTGGAGCTTGCACGAGGATAAGAGGAACTGAATGTTACCATTATTCAGTTATGGATGATGTAAGTTTTTTAGTCATTATATATAGTTATTTGATTTATTTATCTATTTATTTATATCAAATCAATTTTATATTTAGGTATATATCCGGTGTCACTGAAACTATGGGGTTAAATGATCCATATAGGTATGTAGACCCCAACTCACTCATGAAGACAACAAGTTTGATGACACTCAAGCATATGTGATCAAATGCTTTCAACGCGGAAAAGAAATTGATTTTGTCCCTTATGTTGTTGGGTAAGTCATTTTTTTTAACTTATGAATATAATATGTCATTTTAACGTATAACATTGAATTTATTTTCTTCGCAAGTGTCATTGGCAGTTACTTGTGGTTTCCCTAAGAGAGAACCTCTTTTGTGGTTTTTCTCTATGCATCGCCCTCCCTCGAACCATCTGAGACAAGTGATAGATTGACAAGAACCTCAATGTCAATCTTATGAATATTCTTTGTTATATAAAAGTGATGAGTGCGTATTTTTGCCCTCATTTAATGTTTAATTATGGGTATTTAATTGAATTTGTGTGCTTAAAGATTGATTTAATTGGGATTTCCTATTATTGGGTTTATTGAGTATGAGATACAAAAATATGTTAAAAATAGCTTTTTAGTTGCATAAATGTTCTTTGGATATTTTGAGGTGTGTTAGTGCAGTTGCAGCTAAGTTGAGCTCATGGAGGTGTGGAAATAAATTGATTAAAGCTTCATGACACCTTAAAGATAAATCCAAGAATAAGAAATTATCAAAAGCACAAAAATCCAAGCAAAGCATTGCATGAAGACGGCAAGAAAAGCTTGAAAAAGTGAAGAAGTTTGGCTAAACCAAGAAGAGAGGAAAGAAAAATTGGACCTTGCGGTTTTCTTTATCTTTATGATAGAAGATAATTTGGGAAAATATATCTTTGGATATTGTCACAACCGGAATCGCGACGGGACGACGAACGAAAAAAAGAAAACGGGTTTGAAAAAGAAATTTGGAGTCGCCACCATAATTGTTCTGAAAAACTATGGAAAACCATAAAGATAAGACAAGTCTACGAAAAACCAGATTTAGGATCCGGGAGTCGGTTACGCGTAGGGAAGGTGTTAGCACCCTACAGCGCCCGCCCGAGGGCGGTACCTTTAATTAAAAATGCAAAGTCGATGTGATTTTCAAAATGTTAATTTTCCCCAAAATTAATAAGACAATAATGCTAAAAAGAAATAAAAATATTTTTTTAATTTTTTGGGCCCGACAAGGATTGACCTTGGTCCTACGTATTCTCATTCAAAATGAGAAATCAGGGTTACGTAGTTCTTTAGATAATATTTGGAAAACAAAGAAAATGATTTGATTTTTTGGAGGTGAACCTGACAAGGACTGGCCTTGCTCCTACGTATCTTACAAGGGAGAATCAAGGATCACATAGTTCTTAATAAGGACTCTTTGCTTGAAAATGGTGATGTTTTTATATTTTGAAAATTTTATATTTTTGTTTTGTATTTTTTGAATTACTTGAAAATATGTGTCACACGACGCGAGCGGTCAGACAGACACTAAAAGAGAAATAAAACTATTTTTGGTGTTTTTTAGAAAATTTGGAAGAAAGTGTCACACGACGCGAGCGGCCGGACAGACACAATAAAGAAAAGGAAGAGAACATTTTTATTTTTATTTTATTTTACTTTTTTATTTTTTTTATTTTTTTGCAATTTTTTATAATTTTCAAATATTTTGTTTTTTTCAAACTAAAAAAAATTATAAAAGGATGAAATTATTTGAGAAGGATAAAAGTGAAAAATAAAATATGGGGGTACATGAGTAATGTGTGAGGTGCATGAAGTAAAATAAAAAGAGCCCCCAAAATAGGAGATAAATACAAATGAGTGGTGGAGTCAATAAAATTGGAGGTGCAAGAAGTACACACTGGAGGTGTGTGTAGTGAAACCTGGACCGTAAATAGTAACGCATGGGGTATAGGCGCTAAAATAGGGGTGCATCAAGTAAGGAAAACAAAGCGAACCCAAATCAAACAAGAGCTAACTAACGTGGAGGGTGAGCAAGGGTGCAAGATTAAACATTCGGGGGTGCATGAAGTAAGGTGGGTTGAGACCTGATCAACCCAATGAGAAATGTGGGTGGTGAATCATAACCTAGACCTAACTACTCAAAAATCAGGAGGCAAGTCCCCTCCCTCTCCCCCTCTTGCGCCTGGAACCAAAACCATGACCAATCATCATCAACACCTCACTTACTTCGGCAGGCCAAGGACGCTGGCAACGACGCCGACCACCACCAAGAAAAAGGACATCACTGGCGACCACGAATCCCTTTCTTCCTTCTTCTCCAACGTGCGCGAGATCCTTTCTTCTCGTCATCGCCCCCCATCTTTGCTTCAACACACCACCACGCATCTGGCTTGCCAGCGACGCCAATAGACGCCAGAGACGTCCTCCCTCTCGGTGGCTCAACGATTTGTTCTCACGCACGCATCGACTCCAACCCCGAAAGATCGTCACCTCGTCACCTCACCACCACTGGCCACAGCCGTCGCGGGCGACACCGGTGTCCACCACGGTCGTTGGCGACGAGAGCCTATGCGACCTTCACTCTCCTTCCCCTCATGCACAACTCGAACTGCTTTCACGCGAACCCTAGGGCCACTGCCATTGGTGCTTGTACTCCGTTCAAAGCTCTTGTTTAAGACTTCAAATTAATCGATGTAACTTCTCAATTAATTTGTTGGCGTCCTTACTTTCAACCAAAGTAACTTCTGAATCAAAAGCAAGAACTTTGTAGATTAATCTTAGTAAATTTAACCAAAGTAACTTCTCAATTAAATATTACTAATCCTAATCATGTCCATTCTTTTACCTCTTATATCTAGTAAAAAGCTAATTAAC
>Ga0214545_1006750_pt1 | contig 19746 bp, 8 predicted proteins | sample CNSS4metaG_FD_160064 | JGI IMG/M metagenome (GOLD analysis project Ga0214545, IMG submission 160064) | Root nodule microbial communities from cowpea collected in UCLA plant growth center, Los Angeles, California, USA - CNSS4 | ecosystem: Host-associated > Plants > Roots > Nodule | place: USA...
AAAAAAAAAAAAAAAAAAAAAAAAAAAAAAAACGGGTCAGCCCGCAGGCCCGCGGACCAAGTGGGGGTGGGGCGGGCCAATGACTGTAGCCCGCACAAATTGTGCGGGACGGGGCGGGCCAGCCTGCGATGTGCAGGCCTTATGCGGGCTGGGCCTAAACGGGTCAGGCTGACCCGCATTGCCATCCATAGCAGGGACACTGACACGTGGCAGTACCTTGTCACGTGACACTAACAATGTCATGTGTCATACCAAGGATCTGACATGTGGCAAAAAAAAAATTCAAAAAATAAATCAAAAAAAAAATTCAAAAAAACAACAAAGACTAAGACGTGGCACGCCGTTAACGGTGTTGATAATTTTTTTATGAAAGAGACCTAATTGAAACACTTTTACAAAAGTTGGGACGAAATTGGAATTTTTTTAAAAGTGGGTACCAAACTGAAATTTTCAAATGATAATAGGTACCATTCGACTAATTAAGCCAAAATATTATATACGATTTGAAAAAATATTAAAATTTTTTATATAAAAAAAAAAATAATATTAATAAAAATAAATATATATATATATATATATATATATATATATATATATATATATATATATATTTTGGCGGACATTAGAATGTCTGTACCCTAAGATTTTTTTTAAAATATTTTTAGATTGATTTTTATTTTTTTATAAAATATAATATTTAAAATTAATAAATAATAAAATAAAAATTAAACATAGTAAAGAATAATAAAATTTATTGAGATTTTTTTCTCTTTTTATTTTAAGTTTTTTACACATTGTATTTATCTATTACACTTGCATCTCTCCTTTTGTTTTTGAAAATAAATAGAAAGTTAGACATAAATTTATTTTGCTATAAATTCTTATTCATTCTCTTTTAAGATAAAAATCGTAACTTTCTCCTTTTTCTTTATAGGAAAATATTAGTTTGATATTTAGTTTTTTTTTTTCATCTTATGAGTTTTTTGTATATTTATTTATAACCATTTCTTAAAGGTGACTTGATTATCATATTTTTTTAGTAATTATGTTTCTCAATTTTTGATTAGATTTTGATAAATTATTTTTTACTCTTAATTTTTTTAGATAGGTATATTGGTAAAGAATAAAATAATAGATTCATTTTTTTTAAGTGATAAAGGGAAGATACCTTGAAGATGAAAATAATACAAATTTGTCTTTTCACCTATTTCCAAGCATCAAGCATGATACTAGAAATTCAATTGTTGAATTAGAGAACCAATTCTTAATATTGAAATAATTATAGGTCAGAAGTTTCATATTAATTTTCTTAAATTATAGGCGGAATGTTTCATATTAATTCTTTGAAACGTATTATAAGAAAATGTTCTTAAATATGAGAATATACAAAGAAAGAGATAAATTAGAAAAAGTTATTTAAAATAAGTTTCATATCAAATACAATTTCAAGACTATAATTTTTTTAAGGAAAAACATAGAAAGATTTCAATACTAAATTATATATATTTTTGTTATATTAGTAATAACAATTAAATATATAAAATTTGAGTATATTATTTTGACACCTTCAAACTCTTTGATCAAGATATGTTACTATATATATATATATATATATATATATATATATATATATATATATATATATATATATATATATCGTAATTTTAGTGTTTTTATTTTAAAAGAATGAGTTTTGGTGTTTTTTCGGGTGTATCTAATAAAAGTTTATCATGTGTAATAATTACAAATGATGCGATATTGAATTAGTTTACACTAAGGAATACTTTCATCAAACACTTTAGGCAACACCTTCGTTCACTTTGTTACTCTCTTTTATCATCACCGACAACTTCTTCACTTCAATGTTAGTTGAGAAATACGTTTGAAATGTCAAATAAACTTAAAATAAAAAAAATGATTTGAAGGACTAAATTCACACATTTCTAAAGATAATGGACTAAATTGGTTCAAGGTTTCCAAGAGGAACTAATTTCAATTTTCACTAAAAGTTGAAGGATCAAAAACATATTTAACCCTATTTTTTTGTTCAATTTGATCTTAATATTCTTCAATTTTGTTCACCATTAGAATAGTTAACGGAGTATGAATAGTAACTGCCATATGTCGTTTCGTGGTATTTTTATTTTTTTTTACTTTTTACTTATTTTTTATTTAAAAAAAATGTCAATGTGTCAAGGCAATATCATGTCATGTGTTAGGGTTAGTTTTCTATATTTAATTTGGTCTTGATATTCGTTATTTTTGTCCAATTTGGTTCCAATTTTTATTTAAATGGAGCAATTTTGTCTTTTCTCAAATTGAGACCAAATTTAATTTTTTGACCTAAACATAATATAAAGTAATATAAATGATTAGTATAATGTTTAAGTGATTTTTAATACTTTATGTGATTTTTAACCTCTTAACTTTTTAAAACAATGGTGTTGTTTTTTACTTTTAAGATATTCGTTCTAATTTTAAACCTTCTCTTACCATAAAAAAAATATTTAATAAAAGTATAAATTTAAAAAAAATATATCAATATAACATTCATATAAAAATTAAATTTGGTTTCAATTTGGAGGAGGACAAAATTGCTCAATTTAAAAAAATTGAGACCAAATTGAACAAAAATAACGAATATCAAGATCAAATTGAGCAAAATTGATCCTAACACATGACATGATATTAGCTTGACACATAGACATTTTTTTTAAATAAAAAATAAAAAAAAACACACAAGATGACACATGAGAGTCATTGTTCATAATCCATCAACTATTTTAACAGTGTTATAAAAAATGACCAAATTGAACAAAATTTATGAATATTATGACCAAATTGAAAAAAAATATATTATAACCTAATTGAAAAAAATTGAACGAATATTATAACTAAATTAATATTTAAACCTAAAATTTAACTTATTATCTTAATTATGCATATAAAAAATATGCAAATTATTTAATCTTTAATTAAATTTTAAGTATCTTAAAATGTTTAATTTTTTTTAATAAGGTGGCGTAATTATTATTTTGTTTCGTCATTTTATTTATTTGTCTTTATGTATTAAGAAGGATAAAGTTTTGTGATTAATATACAATTATATAAACAAACAAAATTTATTTGTCATCATTTTACATTAATTTCAATATTATTTTGTATTAATTACAAGACATCACATCTCTTAACATATATAAATAAATATGATGATGATGATACCATGTTATCCAATTAAAATAAACTATAAAACCTTTATTGAAAATATAAATCTTTTTATTATCCAATATATTAAACAAATTTGATTTAATAGAAACACAATTAAAAATGTACAAAATTATGAAAAACTTTAACTTTAATTTAATTCATTATTTAATAAGAAATCATTGTGTTTTAATTATAAAAATATAATTTCTAAAGTATCATAAATACAATTACATAAGTCTCAATCTCAAACCATATGCATCAATAATATTTAAAAAGAAAAAAAAAAAGATAAGAATGTAACTTTGTCTCAATCTTTTGTGAATGATCCTCCTCTCATTTTGTAAGTGCTTGATTACGTGATTGCTTTTGAAAGTAAAGAATGATGAAATGGGTTAATAAACATCCAAACATTGGTCCCGCGAAATGGTTGAGTGTGAAAAATGAAGAGAAAAAAAGCGCTTTTTTTCTCATTGTACGTGACAAATTTTGTTGGAAGGGTGACATTTTTCTCCACTACCTCTTATCACAAAAATGGTAGTATGAAGATACACGTTCCACTAACCTAAACCAAAATCAAAACTACTAAAGGGAAACTCTGCAATACCTTATCTTCCACCCACAACAGTGTGCTATGTGCCACATTATCATAAGTGTGCTTTCCACAAAAACAACTTTTTTCTCACATTTGCATGCCATAACCTAATCCAGTATTTTTTTCCTTTTTATGTTTAGAATGGGCAAACACTTTCCAATATGAGACAGATGAATGCTTCAACAATTAATGTTCATTTGCATCCACATAACGGTATTCTTCCTTTAGAAAAGAAAATGAAAGAAATGAATAAGAATTTGAAATAGGTTCTCTTTTTTTCTATTGACAATGTGGAAAAACACTTATATAAAGTTTACAAAATAATATAAATACTTCAAATATATAATAAAATGTTGTGCTGATGAAAATAATGTCTTGATAAGTCTCATATTGCCTAGGATAAACTAAGGATTGGATGTTAGTGACTATATAATGAACTCTAAGTCCATGATATTTCTTATCCCAAGTCAAAGACATTTTGAGCTAGTATTTGAATTTTCTTATACTCTTGTAGTAGGGTGTTGTGAGGTATAGTTAAATTTTTACTCTGGAGAGTGTGGGTGTACTTGGGGTTAAAGGGTTAAGAGTGTTTTCTATGTGTTGTAAAAATTTGCATATAGTGATTATTCTCTAGTTGTCTTTGGACAATAGTCATGTTTTTTTTTCGTATTTGGAGTTTCCACGTTATATTCTTATGTTCCTTATTTTTATCTCATTTATTTGTTAATAGAGTGATTCTTGAGGGTAAAGACTGCAATATTTTTATTGATGATATTTTTTTCCCAACAAGTGGTATTAAAGCTAGTGGTTAGTTTTGGTAATCAGCTTAGACAAGTACAATATGGTCCTTGCGGAAGTCTTTCTAGCAAGGGTTTTAGGTAAGCGTGTTCAGTTAAGAAGAACAATGGTACGATAAGGGGTACTCGTGGTTGCTTCCACTGGATGAAGAATGTACCAATGTGGGAGGGACTCATATTTGAGGGGGAGATTGTTGGGAGTCCAAGTGAGTCTAAGTCTCCATTTGGTAGAAATGAGAAAGTATAGCATTATATAAGGATGATCTTCCATATAAAAAAAAGATTAATTCCTTATTGTTGAAGAATTATCGTTGTTTGTTGAAGTTGCAATGAGAAATTTGATGAAAGGATCATTGTCAACATTGTGTTGGCGTGGTGAATTGGCAACCAAGTTCTTGTTTGTGTGAAGACGATGAGGCGTGTTGGATCTACAATGGAGTTCGCGTGTGATAAGATGCTCCTAGATCTTCAAAGGAGGTCGTAGTTGGTGCTCACGTGGCCTAATAAGTGACGTACGATGGAAATTTGGTCAATGTGAGTCGTGGTTTGCAACATGTGTTTGGAGGAAGTGCTTTGCAGTTTACAGATCTTGTTCGTGTTGGGTAGCTTATAGATATGGGCTTGCATGGAGTGCACTTGCAGCATGTGTGGTGGCTCATGCGGATGCAATGAAGGTCCGATGTAGCGGTGGTATTTCATGGCTTGCACGATGGTGTTATGTGGTTGGTGAGGGTTGTGTTGAGGTGTTATGGTGGTGCGGTGGTGGCTGGTTCTCCGACGAAGGTTGCTAGTGTAGGGTCCGATGTTGTTCATGTGATGGTGCGCGATGAAGAATGTTGGTTGTGTTGCAAATCTGCTTAAGGAAGAAGGAGATAGCGTGGCAACTTCTAGTTGGTCAGTTCCAGGGTAGCTCAAGAGTATGAGAGGCCTAAAGCAAACTTAAAAAAATAGGCCCTAAGCAAATTTAAAACATGAGGCCTTTTATTTAAAATTTATTTTTCGTGCTTTTTTATGCAAACTTATTTATTAAATTGTCGTAATTAATTTCACTTAGCAATTCTTTTTCAATTGATAATACGACTAATCTGTTAAATCTTTCTTGAGACGACATGGTTGATCTTAAATAAGTTTTTATTATCTTTCAATTTGAGAAACTCCTCTCGCTTGGAACAACTAACACCGAAATTGTTAACATGGTTCTATAAGCTATATATGCATTTGGAAAAGAATATATATTTTTTATATAATTAAGAATGTCAATTGGTTTATCATTTTCTAAACCTATAATTTCTCTCAAAATATTTAATTCTGAAAATAAAGCAAATCTATCAATATCTAACAAATTATCATATTTTAAAGATTTTTCAAGGTTTATGCATTTTTCTTTAAAAAATGTACAATATAGTAACTTTAATTTTTTAACACTAAATAAAAAATCAAAAATATCTTCATATATTTTAAAATTTTCAAATCTACTTTGAAGTGTGGTAATTGCTTTATCTATAATATACAAAAAGTAATCAATTCTAAATTATTATTATTATAGAGATTTTACAATTCCATTCTCAACTACTTCTCTTTCCTTGTTGTTGTTTTCACCTATGTCTATATTATTATTATCTTGTTCATTCAAAGAGCACTCACCTGTATTTTCTAATTCATTTTTCTTATATATGTTTATAAATTTATTCATAGCTTTTTTTTGTGATGCAATTAGAGCCTTAATTCTTATCTTCTTTTGGATATTTTAATAATCTGATTCAAATTTTTTAGTTAACATATCAATATATTTTTATACGAAATAAAAAATTATAATATATAAAATACTACGAAAGATACGTATATAAAACGAATGAATTAAAACAATAAAACCTTATTTTAGTTGTCAAGAAAGTAAACTTGATAGTAGACTTGTAATATCTTTCTCCAACTAAGTCTCAACTTTTTTACAAACCTGCAAAGTTTATTTTTATATTAATTATTAATAAAAATAATTCAAAAAAATTATTGTTCTTCCTAATCAACTCACTCGATAGTAAGTGGACAAGATATATGTAAGAAAAAAAAATTTGGAAACCCGTAAATCGAAAAGTACTGAAAAAACAAAATTGGACAAAAGAAACGCATTTATAATTCTAATACAAATCCAAAACAAAATAAAAATAACAACAATACAAATAGAAAGAAAAAATATACTAACTAGAAATAAGGATGAAAAAATTGGTACACATAGACAACATGAGAACTAAGATGAAATTCTATGAATATAATATGCCAAAACCCTAAAAAGTAACTCTTAGAAGAAGAGAAGAAAGTAAGGAGAGACAATAAAAGTCCCATAGAGATAAAAAAAAAGAAAATAAAATTTAGATTAATTATAACTTATTAGAGAATAAAGATATCTAATCATTCTCTTTTTCATGATCAAAATTATAATTTACTAAAAATGATTTTAACTAATTAATTATCATTTTTAATACCAACAAAAATTAACAGACAATAATAATAATTTAATTAAATTTTATTCTCAAACATAACCTTATAACTAATTTAATAGAACTATATTAATAATAAAATATTTTTTAGACTTTATTATTCTTAAATATAATTTTATAATTAATTTAATAGAGGTATATTAGTACTAAAAAACTTTTGAGACATTTTTTCTTAAACATAATTTTATAATTAATTTAACAGAAATATTAGTAGTAGAAAATTTTTGGTATAATTACTAATTTGGTACTCCAATTTTTTGGTAAAGTTCAATTTGGTACTCATACTTTTAGTTTGTTCAATTTAGTACCCAATTATCTAAAGAGATTCAATTTGGTCTTCTACGTTAAGTTGAAGTTAACACCGTGTCCGTACAGGACACTTGTCAAGCCATGAAATTTTTTATTTTTTTTAATAATTTTTTTTTTAAATATTTTTTTTTCAAAAAATTTAAAAACTGCTACGTGTTAGTTTATCATCGTGCCACGTGGCAACTTACAATCATGACATGTGGTAGTGATAATAGTTGTTTTCAATTTAGTACCCCAATTTAAATTTTTGGTTCAATTTAGTACCCAATTTTTTAAAATGATCCAATTTCGTCTGTTTCAATTTGAGATCAAATTAGTAACTAAGTTTAATTATAACTTATATATACATGTTAAAATAATTATTTTGAATTTATACATCAAATCACTACACCTAAATATTCAAATTATTTTATTTTCTACAAGTGTAAAAAATTTCATGTGTAAATAATTACAAAGGTTAAAATGTAAAAAATAAAATAATGTAAGTACTTAGGTGAAATGATTTGATGTATATATTAGAAAAAATTATTGTAACATGTATATATAAGTTGTAATTAAGTTTATTTACTAATTTGGTCTCAAATTGGAAAGGACGAAATTAGATCATTTTAAAAAATTGGGGTACTAAATTGAACCAAAAATTTAAATTTGGGTACTAAATTGAAAACAATTATTACCACTGTCAAATGTCATGATTGTAAGCTGCCACGTGGCATGATGATAAATTAACACATGGCAGTTTTTTAATTTTTTGAAAAAAATATTTTTTTTTTATTTTTTTTTTAAAAAATTAAAAATTCCATGGCTTGACACGTGTCCTGTACGGACACGGTGTTAACTCCAACTTAACGGAGAGGACCAAATTGAATCTCTTTAGATAATTGGGGTACTAAATTGAACAAACCAAAAGTATGGCTACCAAATTGAACTTTACCAAAAAGTTGGGGTACCAAATCAGTAATTATACAAAAAAAATTTTAGGCATTCTTTTGCTGGAGGTCTCAAGCGAGTGTTTTGCTTGTTTTACCCTTAAGCTGACAATGGTCAGGTCTAATAGTAGAGAATTGTAACATGTGGCATCTTTTATGATGGTTTAATTGCAAGTGAGTATACTCTTTCTCTTTATGGTGGAATATGATTGTTGGTATAAACAATAAATATGTATTTATTTTAATCAGGGTGGAGAATGTTGGGCTGATGAAAATAATACATCTTGAAATGTCCCATATTGCTTAGGATAAGCTAGGGAATGAGTGTTAGTGACTATATAATAGACTCTAAGTTTATGATGTTCCTTGCCCGAAGTCAAAGATACTTTGAGCTAGTGTTTGGCTATTCTTATACTCTTGCATTAGGGTATTGTGAGGTATAATTAAATTCTTACTCTAGAGAATGTGGGTGTACTTAGGGTCAAAGGATTGAGAGTGTTTTTGTGTCTTGTAAAAGTTTGCACATAGTGATTATTCTCTAGTTATCTTTGGAGAATAGTCATGGTTTTTTTATCCATATTTGGAATTTCCGCATTATATTAATGTATTTCTTGTGTTTATCTTGTTTATCTGATAATAGAGTGATTCTTGAGGGTAAAGACGGTAATGTTCCTAATTGATGATGTGTTTTTCCCAACATAAAATAGGATTTAAACCAAGGTATTTCCCTTTTTATATATATAAAACCAAATAAACTTATTCTCCTTCCTTTATATGCATTAATATTTCAAATAATTTACTTTTAATTTGAATCATTTAACTATATCATCAAGTTTTGATCTTTAATTTTGTGAATGGAACAAAGAATTGTGAGAGAAAAAAGTTGCTTCTTAACTAATATTTTATTTTTGAAAATAAGTTTTATAGACATTTTCTCTAAACAAGTTAGCAATTTAGTTTTGGATGATTGAATAACACTTTTAGATAATTCTAATTTTTTGAAAGTTTTTCAATAAAGTATGTTTATTGAGAGCTCTCCTACTTAACTACCATTTTTTATCATAAAAAGGTTTTTTACTTCTACTGTGATGGTCGTTTGTGACATTGAAGTTTGCATCAGTGAAAGTTATCTGATGTATTTTCCTTTTTGGGTGGAGGCAATCAACCTTCCAATTCAATGAAAATGTAGTTTCCATTATTTTGTATGTGAAAAGGCATCAACAGGATAATTCGATAATCAAAGAGGTTTGCGTTAGTTTTTGCATCTATAATACCATTTTTCGAGTGCTTTAAGCCTATCCCAGGGGAGTATTGATGTAGTTGGGATGGGGTGACCTAGAATACTTTTCCAACCACCTTGTCATAGTTTTCATTTGGGCTTTGGAGGTGTTCTCTAACTTCCTCCTTAAATTTCTTTAGCATTTTGCTTCTTGACTTTTGTTAGCTCCTTATGAACCTCAACCAACAATGTTATCTTATTAGCATGGTTCTCATGCACTTTTGGTGTCCATTGCCTCTTCATTATTATTTGTGTTTCTTGCAATTACAAGGTCGATATGTGCTTATTAGATTGACATATGCACCTTTTGTTGATCTTTAACTACTTATTTTTGTCGTAACTATCCAAATGTCTCCTTCATGCTTCATTGGTTGGGATGAGATAGTGTGTCTACAAAGACACTTCAAAGCTCAAGTTAACAAGACATAAATGCACCAAAAGAAGTAAAAAAATGAATAGTTATGAAAATAGAAAACAAGAAGGAAATATTATTTTTTTAAAATTTTTGAGACCTTTTGCATATATTGTCTAATTGGTAGTGTTCAAACAATGATTTTGTATATTAAGTAATAAATTGAAAATAATTATGTTTGACAACATGTAGTAGACATAACTATTAACTCAATTCAATTACTTACTAAAATGTTTTAGATTTACATGTTCACTTAACAACTCTTCTTTTATGTTAGAGAAAAAAAAATGAAACAAAAAGAGATATAGAGAAAGATTACAATATTTATATACTAGTTAGTCTAATCATACAAACTGTGTTTAGTTCTTAATCAACTAATTAAGTTCTACTGAGCATAACACTATGACGTACAATGTGAATATTCTTTGTGGTTAACTCCTTGAATGTTCTTTCAACAAGTTGCTCATGGTCCACTTAAGTATTCTTTTACAAGCCACTTCTGGCTTAATTTGAGTATTCTTTTAGCTTCCAACCACTCATAATTGACCTTGTTTAAGTATTCTTTTACCAAGTCACTTATGGTTCAAGTATTATTTCACAAGCCACTTAAATAAGTATTCTTTTAACAAGTTACTCCTTACTTAACATAAGTATTATTTTAGTAGCATCCACTCATGGCTAATAACTGAGTATTCTTTTCCAAACAACTACTAGTGGCCAAGATAGATAGTTGGTATGATTAGTGATCATTGATCACTCTTTTGTTCATTAGAGAGGTTGACCATTTGAAGACACATGTAAGATTGTCACTCTCCTCTAGCTTGCCGATTGAACACATCCCAATAACTATATGTACTTATCTCCTTCTTGAAGAGTGTGCATTTACTTGATTTATCTTAAATGGTAGTGATGTGTGAAGTAGACAACTCTTCCAAAGTTGACAATTTTTTTTCAAGGATGGTGAGGAAAGATATATTTAACTCTTTATTCAAGAGATCATTTTCATGTGACTTGTCTTTGTCTAACGAATTTCTTATGTTAGACAAAAGTGGTAGACATTCCCTACAACATAGAATAACCTTTTATGTATTTTTCATTTTAGTACGAGATAAGTCCATTTCTTTGTTCTTTATCATTTGAAAGTATTTGTGTTTTATCGAACATCAAATAAGATTACATAATATTGTATAGTTTGTTAGACAAGTCACTTTATATCTTACATAATTTATTATTGAGATTAAACATTGACTTTTAGACTAAGTATAATCATATATTTATACTTAATTGATTTAGTACTTAATACAAAATAATGTTTAACCCTTTCTCTAACAATAATATTTATGTTATAAATGTTGGTGTATATTTATAACTTTTTCATAAGTTTTTATGTAGATAAGTCTGGAATAACTCTAAATAATTGATTAATAATATTTAGTGATGTAATAATATTTAAATAATTAATCCAAAATAATATAAATTTGGATAACTAACATTATGTTAGCTGGTAATTAGAGATGTAAAAAAAAAATTGAATTTGTGGGTATTCGCAAATAAAACCCGCAACAGATAGAAAATCGGTATTGTAAATGGATACCTGCAGATAACGGGTACAAGTATCATAGTATCCGTACCCGTGCATACCTGTACCTGTTATACTCTAATTTAAAAAAACGTGATTAAAACATTAATACATTGATTTTGAATAGATTATTTTTATCAATTGGTTTCAGAAAGTCTGTATTTCTTTGTAAATTGTCATTCAACACGGTTTAAATAGGTTATTTGCAATTTGTTTATAATTTATGAATGTTATGCATTGTATTTTTATTTGAATTTATGGTTAAGATATATTGTTAAATATTAGATTTTTCTTTTGTAAATACCCGCAGGTACCCGTAGATATTTGTGGATATTAAAAAAATTTATGTGTACCCGCATAAAGGATACCCTTACCAATTAAAACATTATCACCTCTACCCTAAATTATCACCTGTACCCTACTAATTTCGTTGACATCTATAGCTATAATGAACATAAGACCTTAAGTCACGAGAAATAATTTAGATTTCAAATAATATAAATTAATAATAATTATCATCATGCAATTTAATAATAAGTATCGATCGATCAATCTTTAAAAAAAAAATAAGAAGAACAAAGTTAGGGAGGTCGAGATTAGGAAATTAGGGGGGCAAAATATATTTTTTCCATATATTTGATAATAAATTTAATATACGTAGGTTCACCAGTTATCTGTAGTATAATTAACATTTACCTATTGATTAACATGTCGTAGGAATGATTCGAGCACCGAAAAATCGATAAACGAAAATGCTTATGCAATTACTGAAGTTCGTAGTACCACGAGCAAGAATAGTCTTTGGTCAAACATACATGGAGAAAGTGATAAGGGAAAAAAAATATTATTTTAGATTTAAAAGTGAAATTCATAATCAATAGAAATGTGTAAATGACTATAAAAACTACCCTTCTCTTTCTACTTCAATTACATTTAACTTAATTTTATTTCATTAACCGAAATCCAAATTATATAATTAATGTAATGTACACACCAAATCTTTTAATAGGAAGTTAAATGTTATAAAATTCATTTCTAATCAAAATTATTAGATAAAAAAGTAACGATAATAAAATAGGTTAAATCTAATTTACCAGTTTGTCAGTTCGTTATAATTTGATGGATTAAGTTGGTATTTTTAACTAATTAGATCTGTTAATTCAGTGTATCAAAGACATAAAAATAAATTGTCTTCCTAATCTATTAAATATTAAAATTAAAATATTTTAATATATTAAATTTTGTATTATCTTATTTAAAAATGTGAATATGTAATAGTATTTTTATTTTAATTATTATTTATGATAGAAAAGATTAACATACAATAATTTTTAAATTTATTTTATTAAATATTAATTAATAAATTAAATTTTTAAAACATATTTATAGGATTAAAGAGGATTTTAATATATATATATATATTAAAATAAAAAATTAATATGATTAACGAAAGGAATTTTAAAAAAATCATGATTTTCAAAATATTTAATTAACGGCAACGGATAGAAACGATGGGTTGGTTTCATCATGTTCCCATAAAAAAATGATAGGCGTTCATTTATTGACCAAATAGTAAAATTGAGAGATTTGCATTTTTGAAACTTTGATTTCTTGTAAAGGAAAAGAAAATGGCTCAACTTTTAAGAATGTGATCGGATTGGAGGATACATTTGAGGAAGTGAATTTAAGGAGTAAAGAGATGTTATCTATAATAATATATAAATAGGATTTTTTCTTTTGTGTTTATTTTTTAAAATACAAATTTTACCTTTTAAAATATAATTATTTATTAAATTTTTGAAAATTGACCGTTATTTTTATAAATTTTTTTATAAAATCTTTTACTTCTTCTCTTGTCTGTTTATTTATCAATGATTATTCTCTCATCTTTTTTAATATATTTTACTTTATTTTTAATAAATATAATTTTATTTTATATATTAACTTAATAACATTACAATATCATCATCTACTAATATAATATTATACATATTTAAAAAATCATATCCACATACACTATCAATGCATGTGTTTATGCTAGTTTTGATTAAAGGAAATTAATAAATTCTGAGAAAAAAATTGATGAGTATGTGATTGATCTAATAAATTAAATATTATTTTAATTAATAAAATTGTAATATAATAATTTATTTTAATATTTAAAATAAAATATTATTAATATAAATTATTTTAAAATATTAATAATTTTATTATTATTTACATTATTATTATCATTGTCTTTTATTATTATTTGTTTATTATATATATATATATATATATATATATATATATATATATATATATATATATATATAAATCTTCGCATTTAAGAAAAATTCAAAATATAATTTGGATCGTTTTTCATGTAAAAGTACATTGATTTTCGTACTTCCACTTTAAATTCGTGTCTTCTGAAGTTCCGTCGTAGGTAACATATAGAGCCTAACAGATGACACAATTAATGTGTCGTAATGTCTCAATAGAATTGCTTCATCATTTTTCATACCTCTTCTTCGTCAAAACTTTCAAGCACATTAAATTGTCTATTTTTTGAAAAATGAAAGAAAACAACAATAAAAGAAAGTATGAATAATGATAAATTTGGAACAATTAATATATCATTATAAATAATTATTACAAAACTATTATATGATTGAATAACCATAGAAATATCGGATACAGAAAAAAAAAAAGAATGCGGATATGAGAAAGAAATAAGGTGAGAATAGAGTATGAAAATGTGAAACCATGAAATAGATGGCTTCAGCAAGTCAAATTTGTGATAGGTATTGTCCACATTAAACTGTACAATTGTACTACACAAATTCTCAAATAGTTGGAGGGTGAGAGAGTAATTTGATTTCAGGTTTAGGTGTAAGAAATACATTACAAAATTACTATATGTTATAAATTGCTTTGTTTGTTGAGCTAATATAAATATGAAGAGAAAGATGAACATATATTTTTATTTATTTCTGGAAAATATGCAACAGTTAGGTATAGTGTCTGCATCATATTCTAAATGCTGTTGCTTTAAAAATAAATATGCTTAAGCTTTTCTCCATGTTGGTTGAAAGCATAAGTAGTTAGTTAACCGAATCCAGAAGAAGGTTAACAACTTTGTTTGAAAACAATGTGGGTTTGTTCACTTCTAAAAACTTTACACTATTAATTAATATTATATATTCTTCTTGTGAAAAAGGAGGTGTTCTTAAGATATTGCCCCATAAAATAGTAATAAATGTTGTGAATAAAAAAATCAACCATGATGTTAACTTATGAGTTTATGTTATAATGGTATATTTATTTTCTTCGAAAAGTAAGGTAAAAGAGATAAGATTATAATAATATAGTTTTTGACAGGATAATTGCAGAATTTTGTTGTATGTGTGTGTCTCATTATGTTTTTGATGCGTCTTTACTGCTCTATTAATTAGGTTTGAAAAAAAATAATGACCCACTTTATCAAACACTAATTGAAATATAGTACTTTAACCAACATAAAAAAATAGGTAGTTTTCTGCTTCATTTAATCAAGTGTTTCAGATATAAAATAAAATATATTAAAGATAAATACATGTAATTATCTTTTTTTGTAATAAATAATTGTATCAATACGATAATAATGATGTTAAAGTAGTGTGTGAGCATATCCTAAATACTTATTTGAGGCCATAAAAATTAAAGGCGTTAGAAAATAGTTAATTGAACTCATCGAAATTGTAAAGAAAAACTCAACTATTTTTATTAGAAAACTAAATTATTTATTAGCAGTGAGATTTGTTTGTCAAAAATTGTTTCACTATTAAGAATGCATTGCACTGTCAAAAGAATGACAGAACTTTTATGCCTACATTTAAATGTTAAATATAAGACTCTGGATTTCATATTTGCAACCCTTTTCAATCTCCTATTTCTATTTCTTTAAGATCCCCATTCTCGTTTCTTTACTTTACGTATCACATATCAGATAGGTAAACAATTACATATAAATCATATTTGTAGATAATTATAAACTTGATATTCAAAAAAAAAAAATTAATGAAACTACTCAAACAGCTAAAAAAATAAATTGTAGTAAGTTATAAGAAATAAATAATAAAAAAAGAACATAATAATTCAGAGAATTATATATGTTGTCATATGATAAAAAGAAGTTGAGTATAATAGAAAAATATCCAACTATTAGAAGTCCTAAAGTGAAAGTCTTTCTTTATTTTGTTCCCAAGCCTCATGTCACCTTTCTTTATGTAACATATAGAAAGAAGAGCAAGAAAAAGAAGAGCAAGAGGATTTGATTTCAGATATAGAAATATAAACACAAATAAAGAAGAAAAAAAATGGAATGAGCAATTAATTATAATCAAGCTTGTCGGTGTAAGTTGACTCTTTGAAGGGGGATGAATAGAGGTTATAGACATTTTATACATTTTGCACAATTTAAAATAATCAAGACAAGAGTATAAAAAAAAATTGCATACACAAATTTACATTGATTCACCCCACACACTAAAATTACATCAAATCCCTAAAGCAACCTACTTAAAATATTTCACTAATCAAAACCCTTAAATAGAATGTGTACCCTCTCTAGGTTACAACAAGTATTAACCTTCCAAGTATCATGAGTATCAACCTCTCCATGTATCATTCTCCATCTCTCCCCTCCCCCAAACTTTCAATTAAGAGAGAACCAATAATAAAGTTCACAAGGTATACTTCACTTTGTGAATAATTTTACAGTGGTTAATCACATAACTCTATTTCATTCAACAAATTTGAATTTGACTTCATAATCGCAACATCTTTTCTCTTTGAATCTTCTTGTATTTTGTAATTTTGTTTGTGCTCGTTCTATCTTATAATTCTCTGCTTCTTCATCTAGGTCTTGGTATTTATAGGCACGCTGAATAATATGACCATTGATGTATATTCACTTGAATATATTTAATATCTTCATCTCGCTTCATATGGAAGGTCTTGATATATATCTTTCAGAGTATTTGCTTCTTCGAATTATCCATTCCTTCCTTTCTTATAATTCTTCAATTTGAATTTTTCATTCTTCATATCACATTACCATTGTAGTTATGAATGTGTTCCATCAAGACATTCTCTTACTCATGATTGATTTTAAATATCATATCAACATTCACAATCTTCAATCCGCGTAGATATTCTTCATATATTTCTTTAATTAGTTATTCAATCAATGTTGATCTTCTAATTCTTGATTTGTACTATGAGAATCTTGATATTATCTTCTTATTGATTCAATCTTCAATTTCAAAGTTCATATTTTATTCATTGTATCAGACTTAATTCTTGTATCATTTGATGGTTTGTGGACTTTTTTGAGTAATCTGGTTAACTCAGCTTGACTCGTCTGATCATCATACTAGTGAGCTTCTCCATCACATTATTTCTTCTGTGAGACTCTCCTTCTTCTTTTCTTTAAATCACATGAGACTCTCATTCTGCTTCCCCTCTAAATTACGTGGGGCTCTTAACTCACCACCCATTTTCCCTCCAACTCCAATCTTCCCATTTAGTTCTTAATTAATTTGATGTTTCCTCAACAAGATTCAATTATTTGTTCGTTTTTGTTGTTTTGAGTATATAATGTGAGAAGTCATTTACTTTTGTGATATTCACATTAGTTTCATTATCTACTTGTGTTTTTTTTTTTTAAGATCAAGATGGAGATTTGAAAAGAAAGGAACATAATAATTGCAAACGTTTCATATCCTATTGTTATTTTTAAATTTTAATATTTATCACTTCTAAAAAAGACGTTCAAACTAATTTTGTTGAGATGAAATTTCTCGGGAGTGAATAAAAACGAAAGGAGATTGTTTTGGGTTTTTATAAGGTATCTAATACCATTATACTATTGCCATTGAGGTTTATCGAAGATGAGGGATTTGAATCAGAGAAAAAAATTCATGACAATGACATGTAAATAATTCAGATGTCATATGGGATCGTTGTTGTTTGACACATTAAATGTTATTGAGAATATATTCAATATTTCTACAATTAGATAGTTTTGAGTAAAATTTAATTTCAATTTTGCGTTATATATATATATATATATATATATATATATATATATTACATAGGTTTATGTTCTATTTTATTTTTTTACATTATGATGTGGCGTATTTCACTTATTTATGAAGTCTGAATTGCTGAATTCTTTTGGTGGTTACACAATTTTTGAAAAGTAAAATCAGATAATTCTTATAGACACGTGGGATGCAGTTGTGAATACGTGTTCTTCATCATTCTTTTCACATATTCATTATTGTGTGTTGAAAAAGTAGAGGTTCCTTCCCTAAGAAATATGCGAAGAATCCTCTATAAAATAAAACTTCCATTTTCCTTTAATTAATGTAATTAATTCGTGTGTAAGAAATTTAAAATAAATAAATACAAACATGACTAATTCTTTCACCGAACAAGTTATAGTGATGGTTAGTATTGGACAGAAGTGAATAAAGATTAAAATCAATATTTTTTAAAGTACATGGCTTATGAATATCAAAGTTTCAATTAAAGACCATTTCCAGTTTTACATAATACCTTAGGAAAAATAAAACATATTTATACCATAAATAAAATACGTACTATTTTTTATCTCACCTTTTACCTAGAGACCCTCTCAAAGATCACGTTTGAAGTACAATATAACTGTTTAGCATGAACCACAACCACTTATTCCGTATCTAAATATAAATTTATATACTTTTCACTTTGAAAACGAAATTATTTTTCTCATACAACACAGATATATAAAATAATAAATATGATTAATAAAAAATCAAAATAAAAAATGACAATTATGAATAGTTTCGGATTATAGAAAAAGATGTTATGATCGAAAACAAGAATGACATATGATAAGATTATAAAAACAATAAATAAATAAAATATATATATATATATATATATATATATATATATATATACAAAAAAAAAATATATATTGTTATGGTTTGGATTTGATATTAAAATTAAATAATAAATTATATTTGTTTTTTATTCTTTAGTTTCAATAACTTTTTTATAAAAAAAAATGAAGTAAACCAAGTAATAAACATTTCTAGACAAGAAAGGCCCATTATCCAGAAAGAACGCAAACGGGCCCAATTACTATAGGCCTAAACCCAGAAGAGATAAAAGGGTTTTGGCATTTGTGCAGAATCGCGGCAGAGAGGAAAGCGTAACCCTAGAGCGGAGGAAGATGGTGAAGTTCCTGAAGCCAAACAAGGCGGTGATCGTCCTGCAGGGCCGTTATGCAGGGCGGAAGGCGGTGATCGTCAGGACCTTCGACGACGGAACCAGGGAGCGCCCCTACGGCCACTGTCTGGTCGCCGGAATCAAGAAGTACCCCAGCAAGGTCATCAAGAAAGACTCCGCCAAGAAGACGGCGAAGAAATCGAGGGTGAAGGCTTTTGTGAAGCTGGTGAACTATCAGCACCTCATGCCCACGCGCTACACGCTGGACGTGGATCTCAAGGACGCCGTCAACCCCGACGTCCTCTCCTCCAAGTACAAGAAGGTCACCGCTCTCAAGGAGACCAAGAAGCGCCTCGAGGAGAGGTTCAAGACCGGCAAGAACAGGTGGTTCTTTACCAAACTCAGATTCTGATCACCTCCACATTTTTTCTTAAGCCTTTTGCGATCTTACTTTTTTCCCAATGTATTCGAAGATCTTATGAGATAATATTTTGGGTTTTTTAATTAATTTCTGATCAGCATTTTGTTTATTATAGTAAAGGATTTTTGATAGACGTCTCTGTTCAATTGAAAATTTTCTGGCTTGTTTTATAAGTGCTGCGTTTTGATTGCGATTGTGGTCTTATCGTTGTATTTTACTCGATTCAGCCCAATTTTCACGGAATTAAATACGGTGTTATTGGTGATACTGTAATTTACAGTGAAATCACATGTTGGATTAATATATTGGAATATAAAAACCGAATTAACAATAGTGGAGGCTTTTCGTTTCTGTGGCTTTTGGTCTCCAACATACTTTGAAACAAGTGCTATGCTTATAACATTTGTATTGCTCGGCAAGTATTTGGAGTGCCTTGCCAAGGGAAAGACATCTGATGCTATTAAGAAGCTAGTGGAACTTACTC
>Ga0214545_1006757_pt1 | contig 19731 bp, 9 predicted proteins | sample CNSS4metaG_FD_160064 | JGI IMG/M metagenome (GOLD analysis project Ga0214545, IMG submission 160064) | Root nodule microbial communities from cowpea collected in UCLA plant growth center, Los Angeles, California, USA - CNSS4 | ecosystem: Host-associated > Plants > Roots > Nodule | place: USA...
ATAAAAATATCTCACAATATATATATATATATATATATATATATATATATATATATATATATATATATATATATATAAACCCAACAAAAACAATGGAACATAACATCACATAACATCATTCTATAGACGTACGAGAAACTAAGAGAACAATAATGAAGCATAACCCAAAACGTGTCTTCCTCTTCATTGACCTTGTTATTCTTTGTCCCCTGAAATCGTTTAATTGACTTTGTCTCAAAGTGATGATCAATCCCAACGCAAACGCAACTTTCTATTTATAAACCTACTGTTGGATGAGTATTCCCTACGATTTCGATTGTGTTTTTTTTTAATGATATCACAAAGCAATACGTTATTTAAGGGTGGAGATTGAACATTCAAGTTTTAAAAATTATTTTTTAAAGTAGATTAATTAGTCCGTGTATATGTTTGATTTTAATATTTAGAAATAGCTTTTTACCACCATAAAACTGAGAAAGTGAACAAATTATATATTTTAGAAACATTTCAACATCAATTCGTCGATTTGAAATTACGAGAAAAATTAAATTTAACGAGAAGTTCAGAAACTAAAACATATTTTTTCCTTTTTCTAAGTCATGATTTGTTTTTTATTATTGTCATATTAAAGTAAAGAAAGCCATGATCTTAGATAGTGAGGCTTTTGAGTAGGTTTTAATTTTTTTCCTTTTAGTTTTTAATAATTTGCTTTATGCGTTTGATATGTATCAAGCAATAGGGGAACATTTATAAAATATAAAGGAAAGGACACACCAAAGTTTCATGATGTGTAAAAAAAGGTAATTGAAAAAAGAAAATAAATAAATAGACGTTTTAGTAAAATGAGCATTGATAGGAAATTTCTTACATTTAAGTAAGAGACATTTATTTTTAAACACAAAACTTTTGTAGAGTAAAATTTGAGAAGCTTCTAATTTTGAAATAGAAATCGGATAAAAACATAAAAAAGGAAAAAAAAATACTTAAAATGAGGAAAGAAATATGTTGGACAATGTTGATAGAGATTGAAGGATCAAAATCTCAAAAAAAAATAAAATCCATCTACTAATTTTCTTTATTTCCTTATATTTTTGAAAATTCATTTACTAAAAAAATCCATTTATTTTACATGTTTTTACCACTTGTTGGGAAAATTTTGAATTTTTTTGAATTGTTATCTTGTACTAATTAGATATTTTAATGTTTAAATTCTTTTTTATTTTGTGTCTTTTTCATTTTGTATGTCGTTTTCATCTATGCTTGTTATAAAACTATGACTAACGATTTTAAAATTGCTTTAGATTTTTATCGAGTCTAACATTTTCTTTAAGTTGACGTGCCTTTAAATTTACAAAACAAAAAATAAATTAATAATAAACTATTTTTAAATTAATTACATGTTAACGTTATTTTTACTAAATTTAAATGAAAATTCATATAGCATAAAAGATTTTGTACTAAAATTATATATTTTTTATTGTGTAAAAACTAAAGTTAAATATGTTTTAACTTCTAAATTTTAATACGAAATTGTAATTTGTTTGTATCCAAAATTTTGACATATTTTGATTCCTAATTTAAAAAAAAATTTCATTGGATAGTCTTCTTTATCTGATGTTTTCTTAATATATCTTTATGACCGATACTTAAATTAAAATGTGTCAAATTGTGTAAACAATTCAAACTATAATTTCATGTTTTATAATACATTAATATTCATTCATTTTAAAAGTTTAAAGATCAAATTTTATTAAAATTTCAGATAAAAATAAATTCTAATTTTGTGTTAAGATTTAGGAATTAAAATATATTTAACCCTAAAAATTACGTAGAACAATTCTCCTTAAAAACAGATTATTTACAAGAAAAAAAAAAACTATATTAAAGAAAAGTAGCGATATATAAGTGTGAAAGGAAAATTAGCAATGGAAAACCAATTTATAAATTCTGCCGGCCTTCTTTTTTATTTTGCCGCCTCGGTTAGATGTTTAATTATTCTCATTATGTTTACGCGGTTAAGATAAAAATATAGTTATATTAAAGTAATACAAAAATTACCCTGTTAATAGAATGGGTTATGTATAAAATAAAACTGATCGAGGTCCAAAAGCCAAAAGTGTTTCTGAGCTTTTGGGGATAGGAAGAGTTAAAATAAAACTGTTTATTGGTTTTGTTTATTTGTTTAGTACGTCATAATCATTTTAATGTATTTAATCAAAAAATGTTAAAAATTTATTGATATTTTTAAGTTGAGTCAACAAATCAAATTTATAGGTTGAATTTACGGGTTGAAATTATAGGTTGTGAATAGAAATTGTGATTTATAAATCGAATTGATTTATGGATTTTATGAGTTTAGTTCCAAAATTGAATTTTCGTATTTAGTTTACGGTTTGAGTGTACGAGTCTAGTGATGTGTTTATGATTCAGATTTGTTAGAGACAAATTTTCCAATAATATGATTTTTTTTTTACAATAACTTGAGTTTAAATTTTATATATTCTGGATAATATTATATATGATTGTTTAATTAAAAGTTAATTCCAATATCATGTTTAAAATAGTTAATGTAAAGTTAATGACTTTGTCACGTGTATAAATAGTGAACAACGCATAAATTGACATAGTTCAAATAACAAATTTTCCTTTACATCACCGCCATAAAATTTGAAGAAGTACGTAAAAAGACCAAAAATAAAGTTTACCTAATCCATCTAAGCGGAACATTAATTCAAACTAAAGTTTACCTAATATATCTAGAATTTATTTTTGTATTTGCAAATTTTGTGTTATTCTCTATTTTTTTTAATTGACTTATAGAAAAATGCGCATAATTTATAATTAAATATTTAAATAATTTGTTTAAGTTTTAAATGTTATGTTTAATTTTACAAAATAATTACTTTATCATTAATTATTTTAATTTTAATTCATACTTCTTTTTTATTGAATTTTGATTAAATATATTTTAATAATTTATTATATTAATTAATTAATTTAATTTTTCTATACATAAATCAAATAAAGTACAATTTTTTTACTGTTTCTTGCAAGTGACACAATTACACTTTTCATTTTTTTTTTTCTTTCACTCTTTATCAAGTCCGTTTTTCGTCCAAATGGAACATAAAAATACACATCATTACTAGTATTTATGATGAACATACAAAATTTCATATAATTAATATTTATTTTGTTTTTTACCTTCTTATGTTGCTGTTATCATTAATATTTTGATTAAAATACTCCCTTGGTCTATGTTTTTGTTAAAAAATCTCAAATAGGTTCTAAGATTTTTTTTTTTGAAATTTGTAAGAAGACACTGTATTGATATACTAATAATAAATTTTGTTATTGTTAAGAAGTGGGTTAAAACTTGACTCAATCCAGCAAAACTATAATTGTAATTCATCTCAAATGAATAGTCTGTTAACGATACGATAGCAAGTGGAACAAAATGTCAAATAAATCTCGTTAGGATATGTTTTAATCTGACTATGATACCATGTAAATAAGTGAAGTTTAAGTATAACTAAACTCTACAAAACAAACTTGTAAAATGAGATTTACACATAAGTTATATATTATAAAATTGTGTTATCTCTGTATGTGAGACTTTCGACCATTGTAAGAACTATGTGATAAAATTATTCTCTCTTTTTTTCTTTAATGTTGAAATGAAAAACTCTACTAGTTTGGGTAAATTTGAAAAGCATAAAATGATCTAAAACACAAGTAAAATACTAATAAGTTGGTACAAAATTGTATTTGTAACTCATTTACTATTAGTGGTATGTTAATGGTTTGACAGTGAATGTGGATGGAATAAAATGTCTAATTAATCTGGTTAAAATATGTTTTAACCTGATAATGATATCATGTAAAGAAATAAAGTTTGAATCAAACTCAATTTCACATATTTATAAGGTGAGATTTGCACTCCCGTTATATACTATGAAATTGTATTATTTTTAGTCGATATAAGACTTCAAACCATTATAAAAATTATGTGATAAAATTATTATTTTTTCTTTAATATTGAAATGAAAAACTCTATTAGTTTCGGTAAATTTCAAAACGCTAAATTGATCTAAAATGCAAGTAAAATACTAATAAGTTGGAACATAATAGATACACGGAATGCATGAATGGTTGGTTTTTGTTGGCAATAAAGGTCAAAGTTGGTGTCGGAATGTTTAAAGCACGATCACATGGTAATGTGATGGAGTTGAGAATTTTGTGTGTTTTTGAGACCATTTATTTGGCATAACAATTTGGTTGATGAATAGATTTAGTAGATGAATCTTCAACCACATAATCCCATGACCATAATTAATGTACTGCATGTTCTCTCCTGCACTGCCACCACGTACCAATCACTAAACATTTATAATTTGCTAGTCAAATTCCAATCTAAATTAATATATTTTTATTTTTATATAATATTTTTGAATTTTATGTTTATAAGAAAGATTTAATTTTGTATATTTTAATTTTATTTCAAATTTTTTGAAATTATATTATTAGATCGTCCATCTAATTTTAAATAAGAGTTTGAAATTTTATTACAATTTTGTTTCTCAAAGTCATTCAGAGAATAAGATATATTTAAATTGTTTTCAAATTCAGTTTGTTTTTAATGTTCAAATTTCAATTTGATTTAATAATATTGTTAAAGCAATTAAAATATTTTTTTAAAGTCATAATTTCATTATAATTTCATCTTTGAAACAGGTTTTAAAAAATTTTAAAAAGGTTAAATATGTGTTTGGCTTACAAATTTGAGTAAAATTTGGAATTAGTTATTGAAAACCTTGAACCAATTTAGTTCATTGTCTTTAAATGTGTGGATTTAATCATTTAAATCAAATTTTGTAAGTTTATTTTATGTTTCAAACACATTTAATTATAATATTTTAGTTTGTTTACAATGTTTGACTCATGTTCCCTTTTACCGGCTAACATTGAAGCAAACACGAGTCAAACAGAGTAAATCAACTAAAATATTATAATTAAATGTGTTTGAAACGTCAAATAAACTTAATAAAATTTGATTAAAAAAACTAAATTCATGCATTTACAGAATTTAGAAACTAAATTGATTCAAGATTACAAAAATAAACTAATTTCAATTTTTACTAAAAGTCAGACAACCAAAAACATATTCAACCTTAAAAAAAAATATAATTAAACTATCCTTAATTATAAATCATAAAAGATATAAGATTTATGAACACTAGAACACTTTTTCTTTTATGTATATTATTAAAACAAATTTATTTGAACAAAATCCAATTAGTTATTATTTAAAGCTTACTAGTATGAGTGAGTATTTCTTTTTATTGGTTTGTTTGATTAGCTAATTAAATTGATTGTAAAAGGGATAGTTGACTTGAAAGAAGAAAAGTCAACATTTGAAAAATCATATGTACAGAGAGACTTTTACATTAAAATGAGTGAAAGTTGATGATGAAGACAAAATTGTAAAAGGTTGATAAAGTGAATGCCTAAAAAATTGTGTAAGAGTGTTATTTAAAGGCAAGTGGGTTGAGATCTGAACGAGTGTAGTCTTTGAGCAAACTTTAACATTGAATTTTAAGTGACTTTTTTCGAAGCAAGGTTTTATCACATTTTTAGAAGAGAATGGAAATAAAAAAGTTTAAAAATTGTTTCTGATTAAATTTTATACAAAGAAATTATAAATGCCTTTATTACAAACCAGAGAGAATTCAGGTGTTAATGTGTTTGTGTATCTAATTTTCTAATATCTACAGTATATTAAATTGTGAGTTGTATATTATATACACATTTTTATATATATATATATATATATATATATATATATATATATATATATAATGTATTATATTGTGAGTTGCTAATATTTATAATTTATCTATAATATATTATGTTATGAGAGATAGTCTTTGTGTTTTTGTATTTTTTAAATATCTACAATATATTAATATATAATTCATACAAAATTTAAAGAAGTATCAATAAAAATGATAAATATTAAGAATATAAATATTCCGACTCATCATATAATATGTTATAGATATTTTAAAAATGACAAATATTAAGAATTGTATTTAGGTGTAAATAAATATTAAGAATTGTATATATGTATAGATAATGATGATAAATTCTTTTGCAGAACTTAATTACAATTAATAAGTGAAGAAAATGGTAAATTAAAATATAATTTTAAAACTATTTTTATAAAAAAATATTTCAGTGGCTAATTTATTATTAAGAATAAGATGTCATGTTCAAAGTAATATAGAATATCTAGATGAAATAAAAACATTAAGAATAGTAAAAAATATTTAGTCGTAGAAACTACAAATATAATGAAGAAAAAAAAATAATAAAAGTGAAATGTGTGACTGTTTTATTATAAAATTTTTAAAATAACAGTTATAATTACTCTTAAAATTTTAGTTAATAATACTTATATTATAAAAAGTAAAATAGAAATATGAATTATGTATTCGAAAAGGAGAAAAAATTCTCTTTATACATACTAGTTTAAACATAGACATTATATTACAGATATGTTTACATTTTCAAAATATTTGTACTGTATTATAATAAGTTAATAAAATATGTGAATTGATTAAGTTAAGCTACACGAAAATATATTGAGTAGTAAGAAGTTGTATAGGAAAGAAAACAAAGATGAAAGAAACATGTTATAATTTTATACAAAATATCTCAAAATAAAAATATTTCAAATCAGTTATTACTTCTAAAAAATTAGTTAACAATTATATTTTTAAAAATATCAATTAATAATTATATTATTAAAAATCAAATAAGAAATTTATATAAAAAAGTCTCTTTATATATAAAAGTATAGTTTTATATATAGATTATTTAATTTTGAAAACTCATAAACCTCATAAAACAAAAAGAAACTGTGAATTTTTTTTTCTTTCCCTAAATATATGTTAATTTTCCAAAATTATTATATTACATATTTTTAAATAACGGATACACTATTGTTACAATAACATATAACTAAATTCATATTTTTAATTTTGTTAATGGTTAGTTTCTATTGAATGAATATTAGTTGCAGGAAAAAAAAAGAAAAAACATATGAATATTTGTCGTCATTTGTACAGTTATAAAATTTACAACCAAACCGTTTTTCTATAATACATCAAAGAAACCTTATTGATACAAGAGAAAACACATGTAATACAGTGTATGTGTTTGCAGTTAGAAATTTGAGTTAAAATAAATAAAAATTACATAACTAATTTTAAAATAATTATTAAATATAAAATTTGGAAAATAATTTTTTTCAAAAATAATAGTTATAAACAAAAGAGAAAATTTTAAAATAACAAATAAAGGAAAAATATTTATAAAATAATTAATTTTAAAAATAATAATTAAGAATAAAATTGAAATATTAAAATATAAATAAAAATATTATTGTTATTGATATTTTAACTCTCTTTTGTCTTTTTCATTTCTTAATCAAGTACACCTATGCGATATTTATTTGCTTTACATAAAATTATGCGAACTATTTAATGAAAAAATTACCGAGAATATTTATTTAATGGCTATACGTTTATACTAATAATTAAAGTATACATATAAATATTAAAATTTGTAGTTTTGAAAATGTTAAAATATTAGTTAATAAAATAAATTTAAGAAATTGTTATGATTATTTTACTAAATACCACTCGTTAAATAAATTTAATAAATTAATTATGGAATATAAAATACTTATAATTTTCTATATTGGTGAGTAATATTTTAGGAGTATTAAAACAACATTTAAAATCTGAAAAGTGTCGATATATACTACCGTATACACATGTGTTATCGTGCTTGTGTGTATAATTTTTTAAATATAAATAATAATATGTTGTTAGTAGGTGATAATAGTTTAATATTTTTAAGATAATATATAAAATAATTTTATATTTATTAAAAATAAAATGAAATGAATAGAGAATTATTGATGAATAAAAAAGAAAAAAAAAGATAATGAATTTTATAGAAAATAAGTAAAAATAACTTATTAATTTTAAAATATTTAATAAATAATTATATTATAAAGGAGTTATATTAAAAATATGTACACAAACAAGAAAATTCACTTATTATAGATTAAAAAGAGCTAAACGAAAAATCCAAAATCAAAATAATCATTGCAATAATAGTTTCAAATTACAATCATCTGAAGTCTATATTATAACTTCAAATGATAAAGTTATAAAAAAATTAAATAAGAAAAAACTAGTTTTAAGAATAACTTACAAAACTAGTTAAGAAATTAAATGTTAATTAACAAAAGGTAAAATATTTAAGGAAATTATTTGTTAACACGTACACACACACACACATATATATATATATATATATATATATATATATATATATATATATATATATATATATAATTTAAGGGTTATCGCAAAGATTTAAAAGTATTGTAAACAATATTTTCACAGTTTACAAAATACAATTTAAAGTGCATAAATTAAATTAATTAAAAATCTAACCCATTATCTTTTGTAATATCTCAACCACTCTCTCAAAGTATTAATCACAATTATTATAACTATGCGTTAATTTTTCTCCTACCTTACAAAATGTTAACTTTCAAAGAATTATTTTCACCAAAAAATATCTAACTCATAGTCTTTCATAATATCTCAACCACTATTTCCAAGTATTAATCACAATTAAGTGTGAGTTAATTTCTCTCAATGTTAACTTTTCAAGAATTATTCCGAAGAAGAGTTACCAAAAGTTTAACTTGCTCATAAAAATATAATTAAACAATAACATGTATCGTTACAATAACTAGCAAATTTATTTTTTATCCTCAAATGCAATAACATAATTTTACCCATGCAACAAAAGTAATAGAGAACTTGAAATGAGAGAAAAAAAAATTCTTCAATATTATAATTAAATAGAGTTGATCATATATATATATATATATATATATATATATATATTGTGCTGTAATTATTGGTCTTGGGAAATGATAAATAACTATTTTCAAATATTTAAAATAATTAAAAAGAATAACACTTTAGAAAGAAAATTATATTAAGTAATAAATAATAAATAAATATTTAATTTTATATATCCTTTATAAGTCAAAATAACAATCCCATGGAAAACTGATGTATGTTTTTTCTTTTTTAAAGTAGCATTTTAGGTTGGGCATGGATTAAGAAAAGAAGACTTAGTCAATAAGGTGTCATATAAGCTTTTTTAGAAAAAAACTTTATTTTGTATGAAAAGCGTTTCACACATTTTCTTTTAAGAAAAAACATAATTCCAAAAGTTAAACCGAGTATTGTTAATATTTTGTATATTTTGAATAAAACCTAATTAATTATATACAGGAATTAGGATTGAAACCTATGCCTAATCAATCTTCTAGGAAGTTTCATTACAATTGACAGTTTCAACGTGTGGTTTGTCCTATGTTATATAAAAGTGAATAAATTTATGCTGTAGTGTAGTAGCCCTACCTACTTTTTAAAACCCAAACATATTCCTCCACGTGGCACATGTGGGCCCACAAATAGAAACCCAAAAATCCTATACCCTGTTACTGACAAACCCATTATTAGGTGCCTCTGAATCCGATATTAGGACCTGCCACATCGGAAAGTGGGGTCCACCTTGTATTTTCTTAAATTTACTATAAAATATTTTTTTTTCTATAGTACAAAAATACCTTTATTAGGCCATTTGGCACTTCACGATGAAACCCATGTTCCACGCAAGAAACCGTGTCGATCCTCTCACAAAATTTGGAGAATTTTCTTTTTGATTTATGAAAGTCAAGAAGAAGAAAGTGGAAGGTATGAAATTATGAAAAAGAAGAAAAAAACCAGAAATTTGTTTGGACTTGTTGTGAGGAAGGAAAGTGACAGAGTGAGTGACACGCTCTTTCTCTCACTCTCTCTCCAGCTTCTTCCTCTGAAAGAATAAAATAATAATTAATATATTTATATTTTTTTTTCTAATTTATAGCAGTAGTAGTACTTCTCTTTATTGCTCTCTTCACTGTATTTATTTTATCCTAAAGTTTTTTCATTCAATTTGAACACACGCACTCTTCTTCTCTCTCTCTCTCTCTCTCTCTCTCTCTCTCTCTCTCTCTCTCTCTTTCATGGGGTAAAAAAAATACCGATGCAATTACTCTTGTCAGAACCTTCAAGACACAATCACAATAACCAGCTTCTATCTATCTATGTATCTATCTGTTGCTGTCATTACTTTGTTTTGTTTTCTTCTGTTACAGCCTCTGCCGTCTTCCGCTGTATGGAGAAGCTACTGCCGTGTGGTGCGTTTTTTTTTTTCTTTTTCTAAATGTGTTTTTTTTTTGTGCGGAATGCAGTTTCTTCGAAATCTTCGTCTATTTGTTCTCATGTCAATTCATTATTCCTTTTTTCAATTTCGAGGGGTTTTGGTTTTTGTTCCTATGTGATCTTTATTTCTAGCTAAATATTTCTTTCTCCGCTCCTCTTTTTGTTTCGCCAAGGCAAAATTTCAAACGAATAGTAGTCCTGGTAAGACCTTCCTTTCAGTTCTTGTGAATTCTTGAGATGGGCGCCTTTGCATTAGCTTCTCAATTTTGTTTCGACCAATTTCTCAGACCTCACTGAGCCGTCACAAGATCTCTCTTCAGCTTTGGTTTATTTTGTTTCCTCTTAACTGTCGGATTGTATTTTTGAAATTTCTGATGTATGGATGCGGGAGGGATTTTAATGTTTGCTCTTTTGTTTCGATTTAGTGGTTTTAGGTTTCACGCATGAATTTAGGTTTTTTTTTCGAGGGTTGTTTTGCTGAATTGGTAGCTGTCTTTATGTTCCGTGATGTGCATCAATCAAATTATCATCACGTTTATTTGAAGTGGTTAATAGTTTTGTTTGTGTGTATATTTTGTCAGGTTTCGGAAAAACAAAATTGGGGATAAGGGGGGAGGTTTAATTGGTCCCTGGAGGGTAGAAGAAAATTTAGGTTTTGCTGTCACTGGTTATGTGTCAGCTATAAACTACCTTTGAGCTGAAATCTGGGTGGAATGGCGCGGGGGAGGATCAGGGCAAGGCTCCGTAGGAGGAGCCAACTTTACACATTTGGTTGCCTGAAGCCAACTACCACTGAAGAGTTGCCCTATCCACTTCAAGGTCCTGGCTACTCGCGAACAGTTTTCTGCAACCAGCCTCAACTCCATGAAAAGAATTCCCTATTTTATTGCAAGAATGATATATCAACCACCAAGTACAATGTCATAACGTTTCTACCTAAGGCATTGTTTGAACAGTTTCGAAGGGTTGCTAACATATACTTTCTTTTGGCTGCTTGCCTTTCGGCTTCTCCAATTTCACCTTTCAGCCCACTGAGCATGATTGCTCCTCTGGCCTTTGTTGTGGGACTCAGTATGGTGAAGGAGGCATTGGAGGATTCTCGCAGGTTCTTTCAGGATGTCAAAGTTAATCGACGGAAAGTTTGTCTCCATATAGGCAATGGGACTTTTGGCCTAAGATCGTGGCAGAAGATTGTGGTTGGGGATGTGGTCAAAGTAGAAAAAGATCAATTTTTTCCAGCCGACTTGCTTCTCTTGGCGTCAAGTTATGAGGATGGAATATGCTATGTGGAGACAATGAATTTAGATGGAGAGACCAACTTGAAGGTGAAGAGATCTTTGGAGGCTACCTTGTTTCTGGATAACGACGAGGCTTTTAAGGATTTCTCTGCAACAATATTTTGTGAAGATCCAAATCCCAATCTTTACACTTTTATTGGGAACTTTGAGCATGAAAATCAGGTTTATCCTCTTGATCCTAGTCAAATTCTCCTCAGAGATTCGAAGCTTAGGAACACTGATCATGTTTATGGAGTGGTCATTTTCACTGGACATGACAGCAAAGTCATGCAGAATTCTACAAAATCCCCTTCAAAGAGAAGCACAATAGAAAAGAAGATGGACTATATCATATATACACTTTTCACTGTCCTTATATTGATATCTTTTATTAGTTCAATAGGATTTGTTGCAAAGACCAAATACCAAGCCCCAACTTGGTGGTATTTACGGCCTGACAATATTGAATATCAGTTTGATCCTGGGAAAATCGGATTGGCTGGGATGAGCCATCTGATTACTGCACTCATTCTCTATGGATATTTGATTCCTATCTCGCTCTATGTTTCAATTGAGGTTGTCAAGGTATTACAGGCAACCTTCATTGACCAAGACATTCAAATGTATGATGATGAAACTGGAACTCCAGCTGAAGCACGGACATCAAATTTGAATGAAGAGTTGGGTCAGGTAGATACCATCCTCTCTGATAAAACTGGCACTTTAACTTGCAACCAGATGGACTTTTTGAAGTGCTCCATTGCCGGTACTGCATATGGTGTTCGTTCCAGTGAGGTTGAACTTGCTGCAGCAAAGCAGATGGCTTCTGATCTTGAGGAGCCGGACATGGATATGTCTAATTTTTCCATTCCTAAGGAGAGTAAAGTGCCATGGGAAAATATTACTGTAGATGAAGAATCTGAACTGGGGATTGTTGCTAATTCCAAGAATGATGAAGATCAAGATCAAAGGACTTCCATAAAGGGATTTGGTTTCGAAGATGATCGCCTTATGAATGGTAACTGGATGAAAGAACCAAATGCCAATGTCCTTTTACTGTTTTTCCGGATATTAGCAATTTGTCATACGGCCATCCCTGAACTAAATGAGGAGACTGACATTTGTACTTATGAGGCCGAGTCACCTGATGAAGGGGCTTTTCTAGTAGCAGCCAGAGAATTTGGTTTTGAATTTTATAGGAGAACTCAATCAAGTGTTGTCATCCGCGAAAGATTTTCTGCCTCAGGACAATTGGTTCAAAGGTGAGATGGTTGTTCACAACAAACTCTACCACGCTTATCCTTTTCCTGTTTTCTTTATGAGAAGGGTGCTGTTCTGACATTTGCTTTTAAATTATTTCTTTTGTGATGTCATAATTCTTACTTTTTATTTGTATGCTTATTTATTTTGGTGTTTTGTTTGAGTTATACAGAGAATATAAAATTTTGAATCTGCTGGACTTTACTAGCAAAAGGAAGCGCATGTCAGTGATTGTGCGTGACGAGGAGGGAAACATCATTCTTTTTTGCAAAGGAGCTGACAGGTTAGCATATTCATGTGTTTTTTGTCTTTAATATTGTCGGCTCAGCTGAACTGATGGTGTTAATGATCAAGTATGACCTTCTATCAGTTTCCACAATGGAATAATTAAAATCCTTTTCATGATTGGAGTTTATATTCTACGAGCATACTATGTAATCACAACAACTCTTTGCTTCCAGAAAAAGTTTGTTGTGAAAATACGCATATGCTGTCTTAGTATAGATACTTTTGATTTCCCTGTGTAAGCTTCGCATCCATTACTTTCTTGCTTGATTGTGCAGCATCATATTTGATCGACTGTCTAAGAATGGAAAAATGTATTTGGACGCTACTACTAGACATTTGAATGAATATGGAGAAGCTGGCTTGAGAACACTAGCCTTGGCCTATAGAGAGCTTGACGACCAAGAGTACTCTGATTGGAATAACAAGTTTCAGAAGGCCAAAACAGCTGTTGGAGCTGACAGAGAGGCAATGCTTGATCAGGTTTCAGATGTTATGGAAAGAGAGTTGATACTTGTTGGCGCTACTGCTGTAGAGGATAAACTACAGAAAGGGGTAGGTTGTTTCGTTATTTATACAGTCAAAATAAAATATCTTCTTGCTTCGCTCTTTGCCTCAACATTTTGTTCTCATCAGGTGCCTCAATGCATTGACAAACTTGCTCAAGCTGGTCTAAAGATCTGGGTATTGACTGGGGATAAGATGGAAACTGCAATCAACATTGGGTCTGTCCTCTGCAAATTATTTAACCACATAACACCATCCCATTTTTGTTCTGAATTTATTTGTCAAGTTACTTGAAAATGCTTGTGTAATTGAATTTTGTGAAACTTCTGTTTCTGTTCTCTGCAGATTTGCTTGTAGTTTACTTCGACAGGGCATGAGGCAAATCTGTATCACAATGAATTCAGAAACCAATGATTCGAAAGAGGTAGTTTTTTCATTGAGATAGTAGAGAAACTCACTAATAGACATGAGTTTCATCTGATATTAGGCCTGGCTCTTGTAACCCCTCAGGTCATCAAAGGTAACATCTTGAATCAAATCACCAATGCCTCGCAAATGATAAAGCTAGAAAAGGATCCACATGCTGCATTTGCATTAATTATTGATGGGAAAACTCTAACGTATGCTTTAGAAGATGATGTCAAACTCCAATTTTTGGGACTGGCTGTCGGCTGTGCGTCTGTTATTTGTTGTCGTGTGTCTCCAAAGCAAAAAGCACTAGTAAGAACTTTTTCCTTTTTCATCGATTCCTTTGTAAGATCTACTCTAATAGTTTATACTGCATCTCAATAATGGATCACTATAAATGATGCTACTGTCAATAATTCGAGTGAAAAAACATTGACAACTGTATGCATATATGTTGATGTTATATGGGAAAGATCGGGTATGGAGTTCTGTTGTGAAATATTGTTACTTAAATGCTTCTGTAGGTAGATTTTATCTTAATCTAATTTAATCTCAATCTCTTTATCAAGTGTACGAGTATAATTATAAAATGTATACTGCTTTGTTGTGTTCTAATCCCTTATTCCTTTGGAGTCAGGTTACAAGGCTAGTGAAAGAAGGAACTGGGAAGACCACTTTGGCCATTGGTGATGGTGCAAATGATGTTGGCATGATTCAAGAAGCTGACATTGGTGTTGGAATCAGTGGGGTTGAAGGTATGCAGGTAAGTGTCCAGCTCTTTTATGCATGACTATGCGTGCTAAATTATATCTGCGCATGATGTATTCTAACATACTCTTTTAGGGTGCAACACTATATGATTAATTTTCACAATATAAATCAAATTTTGGTTTTGTATACCTTTGGTGGTATTTTAGAAAATGACTGCGGTTAGGAATATTGGGAGCCTGTGATGTTTGTGTTTTAGAATTCTTCATGTTGGACTCGGGTTACGATCTTTTGTCAAGCCTTTTCAATGACTTTATTGTTGTTAGCGCTGACCAAGGGGGCGAAGCTTTTTGCTTTGGATGGAATATATTGAGCTTCCTTGTTTTATCTTAAACTACCAGATGAGGATCATTCAGTCTGAATTTATCGAAGAGTAAACATTTTCATTGTGCTCAACACTATTTTCCAACCTATCAGCTTCATTCCCTGAATGTTAACAATGTTTTCAGCGTACTAGTTAATGTTAATTTTTTTTTACAGTAATTAATATTTTTTTAGTCTAACTTATAGTTTTTGCTATGAAATATGAATATGGACTTCATGGAATTGTCAGCCGAGCAATATTTAAATTTAGCAAATTTGTGTGCTTCCGTTCATGTGAAATAATGCAAAATCTCACCTTGCTGACTACTTTTCATATTTACAATTTTACATCATCAACTGTGAAGAATAATTTGGTTAAAATCTACAATTGGTCTAGAACATTCGTACTTCAGATAAAGAAAAAACAGATGTGTGTTCCTTTTCTGTTTGGAAGCATATGCCATTTGTTGAAGTTGTGGAACTCAAGCTTTCAAATTCTTTTCAGGCAGTAATGGCTAGTGACTTTTCTATTGCCCAATTCCGGTTTTTGGAGCGGCTTCTGGTAGTCCATGGACACTGGTGTTACAAGAGAATTGCACAAATGGTAATTGATATATTTATCTTGAATCTTGATCATTATTCTCATATCTTCAATGTCTTTGATGTCAAATTCACTGTTATCCTGTGCATGATAGAGATAAATTGAATCTTTAACATGTTGTTTCTGTTTTGAACTGACTCGTATATTTCCCTTCTAAAGTGATTCGTTATTTTTACCAGATATGCTATTTCTTCTACAAAAATATAGCATTTGGCCTCACCATTTTCTATTTTGAGGCCTTTACGGGCTTCTCTGGACAATCGGTTTATGATGACTGGTACATGATATTGTTCAATGTTGTTCTTACATCATTGCCTGTCATTTCTCTTGGAGTTTTTGAACAAGATGTTCCATCAGAAGTTTGCTTACAGGTTTGTTCCGTTGAAACGCCTTCAATGTAGTCTGTACTTTTGTCCGTGTTTGGATGAATCTAACCTATGATGTGCCATCGCTCATTGCAGTTTCCTGCACTGTATCAGCAAGGACCCAAAAACTTGTTCTTTGACTGGTATAGAATCTTGGGATGGATGGGGAATGGTCTTTATTCCTCCCTCGTCATCTTCTTCCTTGTCATTATCATCTTCTATGACCAAGCATTCCGTGCCAATGGCCAGGTCGCAGACATGGCTGCTGTTGGTACCACAATGTTCACTTGCATCATCTGGACTGTGAATTGCCAGATTGCACTGACAATGAGCCATTTCACATGGATCCAACACCTCTTTGTCTGGGGCAGCATAACCACTTGGTACCTCTTTCTCTTGTTATATGGCATGCTTCCACCAAAATATTGCAAATCTGCCTACAAAATATTGGTGGAGGTTCTTGCTCCTGCTCCTATTTATTGGACAACAACCCTATTAGTAACAATCACATGCGTTCTTCCTTATCTCGCCCACATATCCTTGCAAAGATGTTCTCATCCCATGGATCATCACATTATCCAAGAAATCAAGTACTACAAGAAGGACATTGAAGATCAACACATGTGGACGAGGGAGCGGTCTAAAGCAAGGCAAGAAACGAAGATTGGATTCACGGCAAGAGTGGAAGCAAAGATTAGGTATTTTAGAAGTAAATTGCAGAAGAAGCAGCAGCAGTCTTCAGTGGGCTCTTCAGTGGGCTCTTTGTCTCCATTATGACAATTACAAACACAGTTTATTAGTTTTCACACCTTTTAGGAGTTGCATTTTTTAATTTTTTTAGCTCTAGTCTCATTTAAATTCTTTTCGTGCTTATGTGTATGGGTGAATTAAAGCCCCTTGCATTAAGAAAAAAAAAAGTGAGCTGTTGTATGTAACATATTTAAGTAGAAGAGCTCACCAAGCTAGTAAGTTCTGAATGATCAAAGTGTATTTCTTGCGTAGCAGATGGTTATATATAATTCAAATGATGTTGCCAAGTTGTGCTAAACAGTTTTACGGTATACCTGGTTTCGAAGTTAAAAAAATATATTATTGCATTTTTTTTTAATGAAAAAGGACTTATGTTTCAATGCAAATATGTGGTTCAGATTAATTTTATTCACACATCTTAATCACATTCAGTGACTCAACTAATTTGATCAAAAATAAATTTTACTGATATTTCAATTCTATTCAGTAGTTCAAAATTAATTTTTGCTAGTAAAAATTCTTGCTGACTGATGAGTGAGTTTCTTAAACACATCTTTTAAACTCCATTAAAGCACTTGTATAGAAGTAGAAGTTGAGAAGGATCGTAAATCTGAAATAAGAAAGTCACAGCAAGGGATGGAAATGGAAAGATGAGAGAAACAAGAGGGTAAGGAAACGACAAAAATGGTTATAATCAGCTCAATACAAATTGTCTTAGAACTTTTTCTCTTTTGTATCTGTCACCTGTCAGAACTATTTTGGATACGGCAGCACTTATCTATCTGTACTTGACAACTACGGCTATCGATATCTTTCACTTAATACAAAATATGAGATAAAAATATCTCCTCCTTTTGCTTCGTTGTTATGAAATCAATTTTCCTATCCCCCTCCCATGAGGGTATGGGTTTATTTTTGTTTACTGTGATTGCAAATTTATATTATTAGCTAATTAAATATTTTAAAATAATTATTACATAAATGTATAATTTATAATTAAACAATAATACAAAAACTTTTAATTACCAATAACCGTAAACTAACTTGTTAAAATATCAACATACAATCTCGATCTAAGTGGTAACCTAACCTTCTTTTCAAGAAATATTTAGATTTTAGTGTTGTGTATAAATTTTTTTTCTTAATTTTCCTGTGTAGAAAAAGAATGCAAATCATGAAAAGAATATTATTTTTTAAATATACCTTCTTAATTAAGCTGAATATGGTGTTTGAAGATGGAGGGTTCGTGAGTGTGTTTGACAAGTTATTTTTACAGTAAAAAGAAGGTATAATTACTGATTTAGTTCCTTAAATTTTTGATTTTATTCAATTTGATTCTTTAATTATTGGTTTATTCAGTTTAGTCTTCCAATCATGTAAAAATATTCAATGTGGTCATCTCTGTTAAGTTGGAGTTAATAGGTGTCTTGTGGACACGTGTCAAACCATATTTTTTTTTAGTTTTAATTTTTTAATTATTTTTTCTAAAAAATTTATAAACAGTCATGTGTAGGTTACCGTCGTGCCACATGACAATTTATGATATTGACACGTGGTAGTGATAATTGTTATTTTTAATCTAGTCATCTATTTAAATTTTTGGTTCAATTTAGTAACCCTATTTTTTAAAATAATTCAATTTTGTCCTCTCCAATCTGATACTAAATTATTAGATAACCTTAATTACAACTTATATATATATATGTTACAATAATTGTTTTGAATATATATATATCAAATAACTCTACCTAAATATTCAAATTATTTTATTTTTTTACATTTTTACTTGTAATTTCTTATACTTAAAATGTTGTACACTTGTAAAAAATAAAATATTTAGGTGTAGTGATTTGATGTATAAATTAAAAAAATATATTTTAACATGTATATATAAATTATAATTAAGCTTATTTACTAATTTTGTCTCAAATTATAAAGGATAAAATTGGATCGTTTTAAAAAATAGGGATACTAAATTCAACCAAATATTTAAATAGATGACTAAATTGAAAACAATTATTACCACTGCATGTCACGACTATAAACTGCCACGTGACACGATGGTAACCTGACACGTGGCAGTTTATAAATTAAAAAAAATTGAAAATTTCACCTACGTGTACTTTACGAACACGGTGTTAATTCTAACTTAATGAAGAAAATCAAATTGAACATTTTTAAATAATTGGAAAACTAAATTGAACAAACCAATAATAAAGGAATCAAATTATAATAAACCTAACAATTAGGAGACTAAATTAATAATTATACCTAAAAAGAATTGATTGTGATAAAATTTTCCATTGAATTAATTAATCAAAATTGAAATAAATCAAGTTATTAACAAAGCTAGCAAAATTTTCTCATCACCAACATAATGATAAAAACATACTCAAGCATTTCATATAATCTTATTGGTTTAATGAAAATAAGTTTGTTTAGAATATAAATCAATTTTAGTACTTTTTATTTATTAATTTTACTCTAATTGCTTTTATTTTTCCTTTTGTTATATCTACTAATTTACTTGAAATTATTTTGTTCCTTTTTTTTTTCATTTTAGAAGTTATTTCGTAGGGATGACAATTAGGGTCTGGCCTGCGGGCCCGGCCCGCAAGCCCGCATAAAATTAAAAGAAAAAAAAATTTGCACTTGTGTATATTGATTACTTCTTTTATGGACTCTTGCATTAACATTTCAAATTCTTGTACAACTGGAAAAGACAAGTGTATTATGTAATTTTTAATGTGCTAAAATTTAAAGAATACATTGTGTATGTCATAGTATGAATATGATGAAAATGTTGAATTATCAATTTATCATCTAATTCCCCAAAGTCTTTA
>Ga0214545_1006768_pt1 | contig 19700 bp, 7 predicted proteins | sample CNSS4metaG_FD_160064 | JGI IMG/M metagenome (GOLD analysis project Ga0214545, IMG submission 160064) | Root nodule microbial communities from cowpea collected in UCLA plant growth center, Los Angeles, California, USA - CNSS4 | ecosystem: Host-associated > Plants > Roots > Nodule | place: USA...
TATATATATATATATATATAGGGTTACTTAATTAATTGTGAATATTTTAATAATTTAAATGATGACAGAGATATGGCGGGGACAAGTATTATGGCAGGGATATGTACATCCCCACAACCATCCCCATACCCAATTGAAAAAGTCGGGGATTCCCCATACCCATACACATACCAAGTCAATGCGGGGATTCCCCATCAAAACGGGACGAGTTCGGACAATACCCACAGGGGCGGGTTTATTTGTCATCTCTAACAACACCCTGATTCTATTTCGAGTTGGGATTTTGGGTGGATGGTCAAAGGAGTTATGTGTATATTATTGGATAATTGGTAGAGGTGTTGGAGAGAACACACAATTTTGTAGTTAAATTGAATATGTGTATGATCAAGTGACGATTGGGACCTAAAAAGAGTATGAGAGTAATGTTTTTGTGACTGTGACGTTTAAAGTGCCTGTTTTGGTTACTGTTATTATGTGCAATCTATGATGTTTGAAGAAATGTAGTGTGGTAGGTTGCATTTGGGTAAAAGAATAAGGGTATGGTAAATTTCATAGATAATTGTATAAATGCATGTTTTAATTATGAAATGTCAGTAAATGGATGTGTGCATTGTGATTCAATCATAGGGATTATGACTGGATAATTGTAGTGTGATATGAATTGTGTGTTGTATGATTGGGGTGCATTGGAACCTATTCAAGAGTACTAAAAAATCCAGTAACATTGTGCTATTGGTATAGCATCTAGCGATGCGGGACGAGCTGCTATGCGATAGAGACCCAAAATAGTGATAGTGGCCACTAGATTCATGTGGCACTTGGCGGCAGGGGAGGCTGTAAGACCCACTAAATTTAAATAATTAAATAAATAATTATTTAATACATGCAGATAGTGGAAGTCTTTATGATAATTAATTCTGACTTGCATGATGTGGAATAGTATTAACTCAAATGGTTAAGAGTACTTAATTAGGTGAAAGGACTTGGGTTCAAGTCTTATGTATGCCATTTATGTGTTATTTTATTTATTATTATTTTTGATAATATGCTTGATCATGTTGAGTGATAATATAATCATAGAATTATATTAGTCATCATGAAACATGAATTTGTTAAATTGGTTGTGTGCATATACTTAGTAATTAAGAGGTTGTAAGTTCAAACCTTGGTGAACTCAAATTAACTTTCTTTTTGTTAAACATTATTTTGGCATGAATGTGAAAGGGTGGAAGAAACCTGAAGGGACAACCAAGGTAGGGCTGGAAAAACATCTAATAATGGCTCTTGAATGGCCATTAACCTTTACTCTAATTAATTTTCGTTTTATTGAGTAAATAGGGTAGTTATTGGGTTGTAATGGTGTGAGAGAAAGGAATTAGAGAAGAAAATAGCACTGTATTGTTGTGAGGATAGTGGGCTGCGGATTTTCAGAGCAATAGGGTGGAATTGCAGAGAGATTTAGAGTTTTTGGGTGGAGAGTCAAGGGGAGGCCATTGGAGATCATAAGGAATTTCAACAAAATTGTCTTTGGAACAAGGATATCCAAGTTAGGGAAGTTCCTTGTTTGTTTTAATTTTAGTGATATGTACTCGTGATGTGCCAAGGATTTGAGAATGCTATTTTTTCCATTTTATTTGATTTTCGTTCGAGTTTCTGGAATTTTCCAGTAACCGCTTGGTGGTCACACGCGATCCGCCAGTCGACACAAGCTTCAGACCCATTTTTCTGGGTTTTCTTCATGAAACGCCTCGAGGCGGAGGATGATCCGCCAAGCAACGCGAACTAGGGGTGACCAGTTTTGGCTTGCTCTAGGTTTTTGTGTTATCCGTGATGTTGTCGTGATGATCTATATGCGTGAATATGAATTGTTATGGGTGAATTTGACTGCATTAATATTTATATGTTGAATGTAAGAGTATTGTATGAAATTGGGCAATTAGGGTTCCTGTTGGGGTTGAGAATGAATAAGCATGCTCTAGGTCTATGATTGGCGCATTGTTTTTCTGTGAAAAGATATAAATGAATGAAGTATGAACATTTTATGATGTGTGCATTTGAAACTGTATCGGTATGATGGTGGATGCTGAAATAGGGATTGTTTGGGGTCACGAAAGGTGCGGGAGAAACCTGGCAGAACCCAGATTGCCACGCATCGTTTGACAACACCTAGATTGCTGCCAGGCGACACACTAGAATAGAGAATGTCTAGAGTTGACTTTGCGAATTGTGTTTGTTAGGGTTTTGTTCATGATATTCTGCATGATTTGGGTTGGTTGGTAGGGGTTTATTCATTTGAAATAGGTGAGGGAGTACATTACCATGCATATAAGGAAGAAGGGAATGGAATTAAATGCATGAAATAATAAAAAGTGTTCTTAGACAAAATGTGATGAATTGTATGCGTTTAAATGTAATTATGTGTTTGTTGGAGTGTTGATCTATATTGGAGATCATAGGTATAAATTGGTAAAATATTGTAGTCATGATTGTTTACTTTATATCTAAGTATGAAGCACAACTTGAATTAGGAAAACTGTTATGGAATGCAATTAATGGATTGAAGTGTGTGAACGTGCAAATTAGTTTTATAAACATGCCTGAATGAATGAGATTGATGTCCAGGAGGGGGCTAGCTTGTATGTTCATCGTTTGGTATGGTTTAAGGTTTATGTACAACATTGACAATTTTGAGGCATATTTCAATTAGTAAATAAAGAAGAATAAATTGGACATGAAAATACTTGATTTGGGCATGAGTTATTTGTATATATTGAGTTTTGGTTATAGTATTATGTTTGGAATAATATGATTGTTATAAGAATGAGGCATTGTAAGTTTGAGGTCTCTTAATACCTAATGAAAATGTCAAAAGCCAGTAGCATTGCGCTACTGGTATGGCGCCTAGCAACGTAGGGCTAGCCGCCAGGTGATAGAGTTCCAAAATAGTGGCAGTGGCCACTGTCTATGCGAGGCGCTTGGCGGCGGGTTTGGGTCCGCCAGGCGGTGACAATGAGAATGGACTAGATGGCGCCTGGCGGTGTAAGATGCCCGCCAGGCGGTTTTAGGTGCAGAGTTGGCTCGTGAGGAGGTTTTCTACACAGCTTTGAATGAGTGTCATGATGCGATGTTTTGGCTGGGGGGCCAATTATGAGTGTAACTTGTATTGGGGTAACACGTGGCCACTCTAGGTTGTAGCCTGGTGGTTTAGGAAGTCCAGTGGAATGTTTAAGATCGTGGCTCGTACGACGATGTTTCAGACGATTGCCCTCTTTAGTGAATCTAATAGAGTTTGGTAGTCAGGGGACAACTACGAACTCCTATTCATTTTTGGGAACTCCACTTGGTGTCACAGTGTGAGGTCGTGGTAAGTTTATTCCCGCGTGTGGACTATCAGGTGGTGGCCTATAGTCGGAAGGGCGAGTAGACACTCGTGCAGCAAAGATCGATTAGTGGACTCACCAAAGGGTGTAGAATCAATAGACGTCTAAATTAAGGGTTGAAAGTTGAGGAACTAAGGAAAAAGGAAAAAAATGCTAACGCGTGTTATAATCTTTAGATGCTTTAATTATTATCATATTTTAGTTGTTTTATTTAAATGAACTCACCCTATCTGTGTGTGTGGCAATGATCATGTAACTTGTTACATGGTAGCAGATGTTGATGTAGGTGGGCATGTGGATGTTGGTGCGTCGAAATAATTGTTTTATATACTCACTCTTTATAAAAAAAAAAAAAAAATATAAATGTATATATATATATATATATATATATATATATATATATATATATATAATCTTGATTTTTCTTATTTTAAATAAGTAATTTCCGGCTAGGAAGTTACAAAGGCTTCGCCAGGCGGAGTTCGCTGACAGAGGCTCTAGGAAGGCTTGTCACCTGGCGATGGGAGGAGATCGCTAGGCGGTCTGGAACCAATTTCCGCCTCGCGAAGTGAGAGATGCGCCAGGAGGTTTTGGGTGCAAAGTTGGATCGCGAGGAGGATTCTACACAACTTTGGATAGAGGTCTTGATGCGATGCTTTGTTGGGGGCCCAATTACGAGTGCAACTTGTATTGGGATAACACGTGGCCTAACAACTGGTATTGGGGTAACCTTTGCTGGTGGTTTTGGAAGTCTAGTAGAGTGTGCGAGATCGTGGCTCGTACGGATGGGTTCTGGAAGATTACCCTCCTTAGTGTTAGCTGACGAGTTTGGTAATCTCGGGACAAATACGGACTGCGGTTCCTATTAGGGAACTTCACTTGGTGTCGTGGATCGTGGCCATGTCAAATTTATTCCAACTGTGGACTATTAGGTGGTGACCTATAGTTGGAGGGGCGAGTAGACACTTGTGGCAGCAAAAATTGATCAATGTAATCATCAAAGGGTATAGAACTAGGATGCAACCAGGGGAAGTTTTAGAAGTTGAGGATTAAGGATTGTGGCTTGTGAGTCTTAGGAAAAGCAACACTCTTATCGGGTTTTGATGAACAAGTAAGGGTTGTGCTCTTGTCGGGTTTTGGTGAGCAGGCAAGGGTGGTTGCTTGTAAGTCCTAAGGAAAGAAATGCTCTTACCGGATTTTGGTGAACAGAGTAAGGGTTGTTGCTTGTTTTTGCACGAGGTGTTTGTGCACAAAGGGAGAAATTCTCTTCCAAGAGGCATTGGGGCGCAAGAAAGGAAACTGGTTTGTTATGAGGGAATGATATATTATATGGTGAGACTTAGGAGTATTAGATGTGTTTGGAATAATGAATGATTAATTATTACATTGTGTAGTGTACTTTTATTCTGTTAAGCTCACCTTATCTACTTGTGCTTGGCGATGATTGTGTAATGTGTTACACGGGAGCAAATGATGTTGCAGGTGTTGCGGGTGAAGCATATATTTTCTTGTTTGGGGAAAAGCCTTTATGATGTTTTCTTGTTTTATGGATTTTAAACATTTTGTAAACATTTATCTTACTAGACTCAGAATTTGTAATCGAAAATTATAGTTTGTGAATTTTGGTTTAATGCGATATAATAAATGTTTTCAATTTTCCCGCGTTTGGGAAAAGGAATTATCATAAATGCAATTTTATACTTACTTCCTATTTTAATTATTTAAATTAGTAATATCCGACCAAGATGTTATAGTTGTGAGGAACGAGGACCAATCAAGGCGCAATGCCTCACTGATTTCATTAATGAGCTAGTTGGAGTCCCATAGTCAAGTGGAAGCAAGTTGGTCCTTTCGGTGGATGGATCCTCTAATGCAAAGGGAGGAGGAGGTGTCATCATGCTACTAGGCTTGAATAACTTTCTTTTTGGAGCAATCCTTATGATTCAGTTTTAAGCCCTCTAACAATCAAGCTAAATATGAAGCATTAATTCTGGGGCTGCTGTTAGCAACAGACATGGGTGCCGAGAATATCACGTGTAGATCCGATTCTTAGTTGGTGGTAGGGCATATGGAGGGTACTTTTCAAGTCAAAGATTTGTTTTTGTTACACTACTATCATGTGGTAAGAAGAATGTTGGACAAGTTTAAACTAACCAAGTTGGAGCATGTGAATATGTCACAAAATTTTAGGGCTAATCTCCTTTCAAAATTAGCCACTACTAAGGTGAAGGCCTAACATCATATAGTTGTCCACACCACTCTCGACTAACCCATACTGGCTTTGATGGATAGTAATGTTATAGAGGTAGCCCCACTCGAGGAAGAAGGGTGAATGATCCCTTTATCAAGTTTATACAGGAGGACGAGGAAGGTGGAGTGAACGATCCTGTCGTTCAGAAGCAAGCATCTAGGTTTCTCTTATCGCCATTGGTTAGTTTGTTGGTTCACGCTCTCACCTTTGCTTTCACACTCTTATTGTCATCGTTGGACTTTTCTTGTGCTCCTCAACATTGTCGTTGTTGCCATTTGGTTCTCTTTGACTCTACTATTGGTTAGCTCACTGGTTTGCACTCTTACTTCTGACATCGTTCCCTCATTGGTGACATCATGCTCTTCACTGTTGTTGATGCCATCACTTGCCACCGCCACCACTACCACTTCAAAATTTTTGTATTGGCAACATAATTGAGAAACTTTTAAATTTGTATCACGTATACAACAACGATTCTCACTATGAACATAGGTTGTGTATATTATGATAACTTTATAAAGAATTGTGGTTTTAGGTAATATATATGACAATGATTTGAGTCATTGTCAAAACGCTCAAATTTCAACTATAGCTCAATCAACGACAGTTGTAGAACCATTGTAAAGAATGCACTTTATATCGTTATTAAAGGCCTTTTACTACTATAAACAATGCTTTCGATCACAATTAAAAATAATTTTAAAATTGGTTTTGTAACACTTGGAAAGAGAAAAGATTTCACCTCTTTTAAAGTGAAAATCACTTTTAACAATAGTTCTCAACCCAACTATTTTCTTTTTTTTTTACTTTTAACAGCAGTTCCCCATCCAATTACTGTTAACTATAAGAACTTTTAACAGTGGTTCCTCGCTCAACCGTCGTTATTTCCCTTAAATTTCAAATTTTAACGCTAGTTCCTATAAAACTATTGTCAAAAGCTTTATTTTATTTAAAAATTTGTTACCGTTTTTTTACATTAATGACTTTTAACCCGTCATTAATTTGTGTCAGTACTTGATCATTTTGCACTAGTGTTTCTTTTAGTGGTGATTTTGTGTGTAATTGGGAATAATTCAAGAGTAAGAATTCATAGTAAAATTTGTTAAACCTACAATATGTTCAACATAAAAGTTTCTTGTACAAATTATGTTTTTTTATCTATTGATGAACTATGTTTTTTTATCTATTGATAAAAGTTTTATTTCATTCAAGTATTTGTAAGTATTGAAATTGTTGAAATGTCAAGAAATAGAAGGTTGAATTGGCTAGTTAAAAAATAAGATGACTTTTAAAAGTTTAAAACATTTTTTAACTGGATGAAATTAACCACAAAGTAAGGATGCAAACACTCCTGGACTAACACTTTCAACCGATCAAAAATAGAGACAATCGATTGATTTCATTAAACAAATATAGTAGTGATAGAATCAACAGATTAAATCAGAAAAACAGTAGATTGAAAAATTGGAAAAATTGCAGAAATGCGAATTTGTGATTTAAATTAGAAACAACATAAAAGATCAAACAAGATTGATTCAAATGAGTTATACAAACATGAGCAAATCCTTAGATCATGCTAGAACACACAAGAATATCAAAAAGATGGTTCAATTATAATTTCTTTAAACTTTAAAGTGCTAAACAAGTGAGAAGAGTTACAGACAAGCACAATGTACAAGATTTTTATACTGGTTCACTCAAACCTGAGTTACATCCAGTTAGTCAAGACAACCTGAGCTTGACTTTGCACTATTTCAAAAGATTTACAAAGTTTACAAGGTTACACTTTCAAAATATGAAAAAACATCACACAATTACTCTTGAATAACACAATAACTACACCAACACAACAAGATTACCCTTGCCGACTTGGAAAACCACTAGGCATAACCCAGAAGCTTGAGAAAGACCAAACCTGAGTGGTAACACAACCTAGCCTACTAGACCTCTTCCTCTAAGCTTCAAAAACCAAGTCAAAACCTTCAAGAATGATCCAAGATCAATCTTCAACAGCTGCACATCTGTATGATCTAGTCTTACACACTTGTTGAATGAATTGTATTAGTTGGAAGCTTTATATTATTTGCATGCTAAAAGTTGCAATGCATTTGCCACATAAATAGTTAGAGTTTTGTGTTTAATACTTTGGTCCTTGTTTAAGTGATGTTTTCTCCATTTCTCATATTCTTTATCTTTTCATTTTCATTTGGTTACAAATCTTATTATATCTTTACATTGTTGATTTAACCTATGAATCAAAGTTTAATTTGAATCATAAATGCTACATATGTTTAATGACAAAAATGAGATTAAATTTTGTAGTTACGATTCTGTAAGAATATTGGAACTTTTGAAAACTTGCAATGCATTTCATTTTGTATCACTTCGCTATTAGTGTCAATGGTGAATAACATACACCTAGTTAACACCATTTAAGAATTTAGATTGGAACTTTATTTCCAAGCACATTCTAATGTGCTAATTATTTGTTTAAACTTGGTTCTGTTTTTAATGTTGATTTACAAATTTTAGAAATGTGCACCACTTATATGCGTCATATTTTGTGAAAGAATTATGCTTTGGAGTATTACGAAGAGACCTTTGGAGTATCATGAGGTAGGTGTTTGAAATTTATTATGTATATGTAATTTAAAGTTTTTCATATTTTTTATAAAGAAATAATTGAGATTTATATTATTTGAATGTTAAAAGTTGCAGTGCCTTTGCCACATAAATAGTTATAGTTTGTTGTTTAATATTTTGGTCCTTGTTTTATGAGTTTGATTACTTTATTTGATCATGTGATGTTGTGTGTTTTATCCGTTTTGGTGATGTGCTTTTTTGGCTTTTATGATTTATTTTTTGTGTGGTCATTTTTAGTTTTTAGGTCGTTGGTGAGTGTTTGTTGATACCTCTACTAAGTATGGATATGGAACAAGGTAATAGCTCCAATGAAAATAAGGTATGAATAACTTATCATACATTTGATTTGTATACGACATTTTAGTAAGTCCCATTAGTGTAGCTGTTTAATTTTCTTTGTAGATACATTTGAGGCATTCTTGTGGAACAAAATATGTTGCATCTATTAACAACCAGTAGGAAAATTCAATTTAAACGAAATTGAAGTGGAGAGTAATTGTAGGAAAATGTTTCAAACTAAGAACACTGACTTAAGCACGTTGTAAAAGCAGTAGAGTTTGATAATGAAGACACAAATGAATGTGAAGAAAGCAATATGTATGACCGAATGAAGCATCAGCCACGATTACGTTTGAAGAGTGCAAGAATTTGAACTCCATTTGCCACATATCAGAGACGAAAGTTTCGTAAATTGATGTGTGTACTTATTTTTTTGAAATTTCTAGAGAGAAAATAGTTGATGTATTTATGTTATTATGACATCGCAAAACCTTGTGATGAGACATCAGTTAGACTTTTTGCTAGAATATTATGTTTTAGTACTTACTATGTATAAGACAATTACTTTGTCTTTACCAAAGTAGTGTCATTTATCAAGTTTGATGTGTCACAAATATGTATTTGTCCAAAAACACCTATTGCATTTGCCATTTAAGTTGTCAATGTCTACCACTAAAATCTCCAACAAATATTTCAAATTATTTTCGCAAAATGTGTAGACAAAATACCCAGGGACACAAATTATGCAGTAATTTTTGGATAAAAAAGTTCAGCATGTAGCCTTGGATAAATTTAGTTTGAATTTAAATGGGCACCTGTACATGGAAAGAAGTTTGGCAAAAGCCCTGACTGCGTTTGCCATTTAAGTAGTTCGTGATTGCCATCTAAAGCTGCAGCCTTAGTGTAAGCAAACTATTTTGGAATCTTATTTGCTTGCCATATCTTGGTGACACAAAAAAAGGTGTAGTGATTTTTGAATAAGAAAGATTAGTCAAAAGAAAATGCAAAGGAAGTTGCCACTTGTCCGTGAAAACCTGTTGTGCAAAATCCTTTACTATGTTTGCCATTTAATTAGTTAGTGATTGCCATTTAAAGCTGCAGACTTAGTCTAAGCAAATGATTTTGGAACTTTATGTGCTTCCCACACTTTGGTAAGACCAAAAAATTTGTAGTGATTTTTTTAATAAAAAAGATTTGTGAAAAGGAAATGCAATGAGGTAGCCATCTGTATGTGAAAACCTGTTGTGCAAAACCCTTTACTATGTTTGCCATTTAGATAGTTCGTGATTGCCATTTAAAGCTGCAACTTTAGTGTAAGCAAACTATTTTGGAACCTTATTTGCTTGCCATATCTTGGTGAAACAAAAAAAGGTGTAGTGATTTTTGAATTAGAAAGATTGGTCAAAAGAGAATGCAAAGGAAGTTGTCACTTGTCCGTGAAAACCTGTTGTGTGCAAAACCCTTTATTGCGATTGCCATTTAATTAGTTAGTGATTGCCATTTAAAGCTGCAGACTTAGTCTAAGCAAATGATTTTGGAACTTTATGTGCTTCCTATACTTTGGTGAGACCAAAAAATTTGTAGTCATTTTTTAATAACAAAGATTGTTGAAAAGGAAATGCAATGAGGTAGCCACCTGTCCGTGAAAACTTGTTGTGCAAAACCTTTACGATGTTTGTCATTCAAGTAGTTCGTGATTGCCATTTAAAGCTGCAACCTTAGTGTAAGCAAACTATTTTGAAACCTTATTTACTTGCCATATATTAGTGAAGCTAAAAAAGGTGTAGTGGTTTTTTAATAAGAAAGATTGGTCAAAAGAAAATTAAAAGGAAGTTGCCACCTATCCGTGAAAACCTGTTGTGCAAAACCCTTTATTGCGTTTGCCATTTAATTAGTTAGTGATTGCCATTTAAAGTTGCAGACTTAGTCTAAGCAAAAAATTTTGGAATTTTATGTGCTTCCCATATCTTGGTGAGACCAACAAATTTATAGTGATATTTTTAATAACAAAGATTGGTGAAAAGGAAATGCAATGAGGTAGCCACCTGTCCGTGAAAACCTGTTGTGCTAAACCCTTTACTGTGTTTTTCATTTAAGTAGTTCGTGATTGCCATTTAAAGTTGCAGCCTTAGTGTAAGCAAACTATTTTGGAACCTTATTTGCTTGCCATATCTTGGTGACACCAAAAAAGGTGTAGTGATTTTTGAATAAGAAAGATTGGTCAAAATAAAATGCAAAGGAAGTTGTCACCTGTCCTTGAAAACCTGTTATGCAAAACCCTTTTACTGTGTTTGCCATTTAATTAGTTAGTGATTGCCATTTAAAGCTGCAGACTTTATCTAAGCAAATGATTTTGGAACTTTATGTGCTTCCCATATCTTGGTGAGACCAAAATATTTGTAGTGATTTTTTTAATAACAAAGATTGGTGAAAAGGAAATGCAAATGAGGTAGCCCACATCATGCATAGACCCAATTATTCAGTAAAATAATGAAAACAAATGTGCAGTTGTTTTTTATGGTGAAATTCATTTCAAAATGAATTGATGAGCGAAGTGGGAAAGTTTTTGTCAAAAAGTTACTATTGCGTCTGCCACTTAATTTGTCATTGTCTGCCACAAAAACTTCCTCGACCACCTGTGGGACGACACCGTCGTCGGCCCAAGGCCCAAAAACGGTCTCAACAAGACCACACCTTCAATTTTCGACCTAGCTCCGACAATGGTACGACGCTGTGACACAAATCATAACAACCAAGTCAGTTTCCGATGAAAACTGAAAAACCCTAAAAATGCATTCGAATCCAAAAAACTATGGTTTCCAATTGAAACCTAACCTGCAAATTCAATGCTTTCCACGATGAACGGTTTTCCGTCAACCACCGTCGGGAATGTTCTACTGCAATCTCGTTTTCGTCAAGCACCGTGGGGAAGAAAGGGTTTCCTGCAGGTGGGATGGAAGAAATTCAATGTGCACCGAGAATGGAGTTTTGATAAACGAGCAATGTTTTGAATCCAGCACAAGATTGTGAAAGAGAACCCCAATTTCGTGAACCACACTTCCTTTCCTTCACATTTCTCTCTCACATTTCTCTCTCACACGTGCAGTGAAATATTTTTTAATTAAGAAATTTATTTAATTAAATCCACGTCAGTTTGTCACATTTTCTTTCTCAAACAATCGTTTTCCTTCTTTCTAATATTGCTATGTTCATGTTTATACTATTATCCCCGTATAGTGCATATTACGAGTCTTCTTTTACGGTTTCTATTCTAATATTATGGTCTTTCTGATAGACTAAGGTTGGAATTGTAGCCAAGCTATCTGATTGCATTGCCAACATTCTCTTTGCTGATATTTTTGTACCTCAAAAATAAACAAGTACTCTACTCTAGAAAGTACTCTCAGTATAATGTTTTATACGTGCATGTAGTGTTTTGTGCACACAATCGAATTTATTTACAATGTTCAACATTTGCAGTGTTTTATGTTTTTGATCTTGCTATGTGGCCATGAATGCAAATGGAGGAGGATTTCCTAAGGATCTCTAAAACATTGAATGCCATGAGATCTATTATAAGGGTGCCAACTTTGGATCCTAAATATAAGATTGCTATTCTCACATCAAATATTTACAACAAAGAGACATTTTTTTAATGTAGATATATTCATGTAATGCAATGCGTAGCTAAATTGCTTTTGTGTCTATTTAATTAATTGGTTTATTTTGAATTACTTTCAATCTTTTGTTAAGTGCTTAACAGTAACCATTACAGAGCTCCAGAAATTGAGGTGATTCATTTTCTTGAAATGTACGGTTCCGTATCATTATTTAGGAGCAACAACAGAGAATAAAAGGGGAGAGGAGATCTTGGAGCTGGTTCAGAACACTGATTTTTTAGTACTTGCAACTTTGCAAGGTATATTCAGGTAAATAACTTGATTACAAATTGAAGGTGAACATAAGTTTATTAAATTATTATTGTGGATACTATCCAACACCTTTTTAAGGAGTTATGGGAAGGATAATTAACATCTACCATGGCATTTTACCATTATTTAAGGGTATCAATCCATCTAAACATGTATATGTTCATCATGCCTCCATCCTAATCAATTGTGAAAGCATTTGATGTGGTTGATTGTCTTGGCAAGGTCGCTGATGCAATAGATCCAATAGATGTGTTGTTGTTGACATTAGTGAATATTTCTTTCTTCCAATTTTTTTTTTTTTTTTTTTTTTTTTTTTTTTGCTTTATCTGTTTAAGTGTTGTGTGTACCTTTTTAGGATGATAATTGTCATTTTGACTCTTGATTAATTTACATATTATAGTTGTTTTATAATGTATATTTTCAGATCTAGTATATTGATTTGATATTATATTGTTAAATCATATGATATGTGTAGTTGTGCGGTTTCTTCGAATAAAAATGGAAGGCAAATGTTTTTTTTTCTAGAACAACTTACCTTGTAGAGATTTTTGCGTGATTAAAGATATGATATATTAGATTATTAATTTTTTAAATAATTATATAATAGAATTAGATTATTAATTTTTTAAATATAGTAAAATATTAATACTATTATTTTATTTTTTTTAAATGATTTTAAATAAAACCAATAATTAAAACAATGGTTATAAAATTTAGAAAAAAATAATTCATAAATACTTTTTGAAATTTTAATTCTTTTAAAATAATTTAAACAATTTGTAGCAGTTTTAAACATTCAATAATTGTTAAATAATAATTAAATATGATATATTATTTGGTGATTTTTAATATAGTTAAGATATGACAAAATATCATAAACTAAAAGTTAATTTATAGCAGTTTTTAACCGTTTGTACTCTTTTTTCTAACAACAATATTGATGTTTAAATTTTGTTGTCACAGCTATTTTTGACATGTGTAACTTTTATGAATTTTTAAACGGTTAAAAATTTTATTTGTGATGGTTTTTAACCACTAATACTTGTAATTTTAATCTTCACAAATAACATTTTTTTTAGTAACTATTTTTCATGTTATTTGTTGTAAATTAACTTTAAATATGTAATATTATAATTAAATATAATCATCAGTTTTATTCTATTCTTAACCTCAGATGTATGTCAAACTATTAGAAAAATAAATTAAAAAAAATCTTAAAAAAGTTTGTTGATCTAAGGTTCAATTTTTCATAATATCCAAGCTCAGCATGGTAAAAGATTTTGAAAAGTATTTTGTAGATGGTATTAAGATGTGTTGGGTCTAGATTTTCTTAAAAATCATTTTAATCTCACCATAATCGATAAGGTTAGTTATGGAGCATAGTGGACCATTCTGAAAGTTCATAACTATAAAAACTATCATTTTAATCTATTATATTATTAACAAAACCAATTAAGTTAATTATGGGTAAAAAATATTGTTTTTGCATATGTATTAATCAATTAATCCACAACATAATCAATTAAACTAATAACATTCTAAAAAATTGTTTTCCCGTCTTAATCGATTAAGCCAACAAGCTTCTTTTTTTGGGTTTGAAATTTGAATGCTCTTAATCGATCAAACTAATATAATCAATTAATTTTCTCATAAAACATTTTGTGTTTAAAATCTATCATCCTTTATCATTTGAATTGCAATATTTTCAAATCAAAAACACATTAGAAAGTGAGAGTGAAAAGTTTCTAATAGATTTTTACTGAGAATTTTGTGATTCAGCCAATATTTGATTAAGATTAAGAGGTTCTAAGAGTTTCTTGCTTGGCACTAGGTGATCTTGTGATATCAACACAATCAAGTGTCCACTTTCCTTATTTCTTCTTTTATTAATCAATCTTTTGTATTATTTTCACTGTGTAAGTGATACGAGCAATTGTGTATAGCATTGCTTTTGAGTGTATTTCTTAAGAGTTATTTCAAGATTCTTTTTGTAGAGTAGAGATTATATAGGTGTGATGACTGTTTCACAACAATCATTTCTCAACAAGTGTACTGGTACGTAGTAGTATCAACAAGTGTCGTATCCACAAGAATTTAGCAAGTATATTGGTAGTTTGATTTTTAGGTTTTTTTGATTGAGTAAGAGTGCAAGTAAATAAAAATAGTAGTTATTAGATAAATTGAGTGAAGTAGCATTACAAAAGAAATTGCATTTAACGAGGGTTATTTAGCGAAGGTTAATATAACCTTAACAATGGATTAACTTAACTGAGGTTTTTAAAATTTTCGTTAAATTCCAAAGGTTTAATGTTAAACCTCTATAAAATAGTGTAGGTTTTCAAAACCTCTATTAAATTACAAAGATTTAACTTTAAACCTCTAAAAAATAGTATAGATTTTTAAAACCTCCCTTAAATTACAAAGGTTTAGTGTTAAATCTCTAAAAAGTAGTATAGGTTTTTAAAATCTTTGCTAAATTACAAAGATTTAGTTTTAAACCTCTAAAAAGTAGTATAGGTTTCTTTCAAACTCCAAGTTCAAACTCCATAAAATATATACAATTATTACTTATAATATTTTATGCCAATTTATTTCTATGAAAATATATGTAATGTTCCTTAAAAATTATTTATTAAAAAATTACATGTAGATTATTTTCTTTTAAAAAAAGCCTTACACAATTAATTCACGTGAATTTTGTTATATAAAATTATCCTAAAGTCACTACAATTAAAACATTTTTTACTTACGGTTATTTTGTAACAGTAAAAAAAAACAGCTAAAAACATTTTTGTTTTCTATTAATTTTTTTAACCGTCACAATTTTTTATATTATTTTAAATTTAATTGTTTTGGTTGTAACTTTTGTAAAGGTTTTTTCTCCTCTCCTCTGTATCGTTCTGCATCATTTTCGCTTTAGAGATTTATCAAACACTCTTTCTTGAAGCAGGTGTGGAAGGGACCATTTCTTTACAGATTTACCTCCATGAAGTCATTACTCTCCCTCCTCCTCCACCAACTTTCGTTTTCTTCGCGCCACACTCTTCCTTTTTCTTGGGTTTTTCATCATCTCACTCAATTAATCGCTTCATTTCCATTTTGTTTTCGTTTTCAGGTGTTGGCTCCTCGGGTAGGGTACTTGCCTTTGGTGATCTCACTTGTAAAGCCTCAATTCAGCAGCATGCTTCCCCATGGACTTGACACCGTTTGGTTTGACTACAATGGCTTCCCACTCAAATGGTGCGATTCCAATACAATGCATTCTCTCGCTGTTTTTCAACTTTTGCATTACATTGATTGTTTTCTTTTTTATATTTATTATGTCTTTTGCAGGTGTATACCGACAGGTATTCTTTCTGACCTTCTGTGCATGGAGTTGGAGAGACTGTGGAATTTGACGGTAATTACATTCTGATTTTGCTTTAGCTTTTTGTTTAGTCAATTTGATCTACCATTTTTTGTTTGAATTACATATTTTTTCCTTTGTCTAAATTGTACGGTAGGAATTGCCTATTTAGATTTTAAGTGCAAGAAGCAAGTTAAATACGAAAGTTTAATTTTTAGTCGCGATATACTCTGTAACATCCCTAAAAAATATTACTGATATTAAATAAATAAAAATTCGAATGCGGCATTTAATATAAACTATTTCTGAAACACGGGAAATTTAGAATTTTAAAAATTTAAATCCATAAATCCAGGAGTCCATAATTCATAAAACAGAATTAAAAGTCAAAGACTCCCAAGGGATTACATAATTTTCTCAAAGCTAAAAAATGTAAACATCTATATACATATACAAAATTATCCCTCTGCTAGCCCTCTCTCCGCGTCTAAGTGTCTCTTGGCCCACCTGTCACATCATCTGCTCCCGGATAACAAGTTATTTGATCATCGCCACACACACACAGAAAGGGTGAGCTATGCACAACATATATAAACAAAACATGATATAGATATGTTTCCCAACCCAAAATAACATAACTAAATTTATAATTTCCAGATCACCCAAACCATGACCTCATAGTCCTTCATGAGTCATATGCACACCAGTGCAGTAAGGGCTTTCTGCCCCGGTTATTTTTCGCATTTTGCCTCGGGTCTGGAACCGAGGCATATTGGGGCGAGGCCAAAATGTACCCCTTTTGGCCTCGGTTATTACCCGAAGCCTTATATTCACTTTTATGCCTCGGTTATTTCAAAACCGGTGCCATATACCCAGTTTCACTTCCGGCGGCGATCCACTCTCCACCACCTCATCTCCGCAATCATCACTGATAGGAGCCTCAGTCCAGGGCAGATTCCATTTGAATGCCTTTTGCAGCTTCCACAACCTCTTCCTCACTTGCATCTTCTCTTCCAAACAGAATACTCACCAATCCCATTTGAGACCTCAACCACTTCAGCTGCAACCTCTGAATCGCCACACCATCAACACGTATCTCTCCTTCAACCGGGTCATAGAACCTCTGCAGAAGAGATATCACAGTGGATTTTCCTGACCCACTTCCTCCCACCAGCGCCACTGTTTTCCCTGCAGGAACCCTCAGGGGAAACTCCTTCAGAACCACACTATCGGACCTCGATGGGTACACGAAGCTCTAACCTGAAGCTCCGCCGGACACACGCCGTTCAGATCCGCCACGCCGTAGAAGTCCTTGTTGCCATTGCCGGAGCTTCCGGTCGTGAACTCCACCAGCGTCACCGGCGGTGGGATGCTGCAAAGACACCATTTTTGCAGAGAGAGAGAGAGAGCACGCGAGAGAGAGAGCGAGGGGAATGAGTTGCAGAGGCGCAGGCGCGGGAAAGAAAAATGGTTCGCGAAATTCGAACCCTAAATAAACTCTATGGCTTCGGTTGTTAGGGGAACCGAAGCCATAGACCCCCTTTTGGCACCGGGTCTCCTTGGACCGAGGCCAAACAGCTAACGTCCAGCCACTTTTTTGCTTTGGGTCTTACTGGACCGAGGCCTATACCACTATTTAGCATCGGTTTTGGGCGAACCGGGGCCTATACCCCCTTTTGGCTTCGGGTATTTGGAGAACCGAGGCCTAAAACTTGGCTCTAATTGCAAAAATGCCACCGCGCCATTATATGCTTCGGTTCCTGGCCAACCGAGGCATATAAGGCGAGGTAAAATGAGAATTCTGCACTAGTGATGCATATTGGAATCACAAATCACCAATGCTTTATGGTCAAAGAATTCAAAAAAAGCAACACATAATTAATGTAACAGCTCTTGGAGGCAGTTTGTACCTGATCATGAGATGTTTTCTTTGACTGAGTCAACTTTTAAATTTATTTCAATTAAAAATTTGTAATTCAAGTAAAATCATCACATAGATTTTATAATTTAACGGATTGAAGATTTCAACAGAATATTAATCTCTGTACACAGAATTTGGTGAAATGGTGAAACCCTAGTTTGATGTTACAAAGAATTAGTGGCCGCAGTATTCATTTAAGTGGCAAAGGAGTCTAGGGTTTTTAAAGGTTCATCATTTTTCTAATTGGGCCAACATTTTAATCGGGCCAAATTAGGAATTTTAATAGACTTTTTTTACCAATTATGAATTAGGCATTTTATCATATAATTTAAAATTAATTATGATACCATAAAATTAGGATTTATTAGAAAAGTAAATAAAAAGAGAGACACAAATAAAAGTAAGTGTATAATAAAGATAAAACATAATATTGAATTAATTAATTAATTAACATAAAAGTTAGAATAATAATATTATGTTAATAGTTAATAGTAAAAAAAAAATCTTATATATTATAAAAGAAAGAAAATTTCAAAAAAGTTTCCGATAACTAAAATTATTTTTATTAAATAGAATTAAATGAATGAATGAATTATTACAAAAAGTAAAGTAACAGTACAGAAAATCAGTACCAGGAGCGATAAAAATCTTATACTATTAAAAGAATTGAAATAAATATTTACTTACATTAAAATTACTTTCATCAATAAAATTTAAATTAATTAAGTAATTAATTAAATATAATAAAAAAATAAAAAAATATCAATAGTTAATAGATACATATCTTATATTTTAAAAGTAAATTTTAAACAAATGTTTTTCTATAACTAAAATTATTTTAATGAACAAAATTTAAATGAAAGAATTACATAATATTTAAAAGAATAATAAAATATCAATAATTACGAATAATACAAAATTTATATTATAAAAGAAAAATAAATAAATATTTTTTATAACTACAATTATTTTTATTAAAAAGAATAAAATGAATGAAGTAATTAATTGACACAAAAATTAAAAGAAAATAAGAAATCAATAATTAAGAGTGATAAACATATACTGTAAAAAAGAAAATTTGGGATAACAATCTATCTACAATTAAAATTAAGTTTCTCAATAAATTTAAATGAATAAATTGCAAGTAATTAGAAAAAATATATCAATAATTAATATTGGTAAAAAATTTAAAAAGAAAAAAATTAGAACTAGATATTGTTTTATAACTAATATTAATTTTATAAATAAATTTTAACTTAATTTATTAATTAATTGGGAATTAATTGTGCCAGCATTTTAATTGAACCAAATTTGGGATTTTGATAGATTTTTTTACCAATTATGAATTAGGTATTTTATGATATCTTTTAAAAGTAATTATGATACCATAGAAATAGGATTTGTTGGAAACGGAAATAAAAAGAGAGATAAAAATAAAAATAAGCGTGTAATAAAATTAAAACATACCATTGAATTAATTAATTAAATTAATAGTTCATAGTAAATAAAGAATTATATTATAAAAGAAAGAAAATTTAAAATAAATGTTTTCGACAACTAAAATTATTTTTATTAAAAAGAATTAAATGAATGAATGAATTCTCACAAAAATTAACAAAAACAGTACAAAAAATCAGTACTAAGAGTGATCAAAATCTATATTATAAAACAAATTGAAAAACATATTTACTTATAAATAAAATTTTTTTGATCAATAAAATTTAAATAAATTAGGGTTAAATATGTTTTTGGTCCCTCAAGTTTGAGCGAAATTTGGGTTTAGTCCCTCATCAAAACTTTTGACCAATTTAGTCCTTCATCTTTCAAAATGCGTGAATTTAGTCCTTTTAACCAAATTTTGTTAAGTTTATCTGACATTTCAAGTGCATTTCATGATAGTATTTAAATTATTTATACTGTTTGACACATTTTTGCTTCAATGTTAACT
>Ga0214545_1006774_pt1 | contig 19693 bp, 9 predicted proteins | sample CNSS4metaG_FD_160064 | JGI IMG/M metagenome (GOLD analysis project Ga0214545, IMG submission 160064) | Root nodule microbial communities from cowpea collected in UCLA plant growth center, Los Angeles, California, USA - CNSS4 | ecosystem: Host-associated > Plants > Roots > Nodule | place: USA...
TGATATTAATGTTATGAAAGTTCTTGATTGGTGGGTGAGGCATGTATAAAGTATGAGTAGGGCATAATTCCAAGACTCTCGTAGTGAGAGATCTTGGTGGCGCCTCATCTGCTGGACGTAATTCCACGGACCCTCTTAAGGGGAGTCCCTGGTGGTGCCTCGACAAAAGGACGTAATTCCACGGGGGTCGTGGTGGTGCCTCAGGGCCAGGGCGTAATTCCACGAAGGCCACGTGGTGGTGCCTCCTGTAAGGGTATAATTCCACGAAGGCCTCGCGGTGACGCCTCATTTCTAGGACATAATTCCACTGTCACGTGGTGGTGCCTCATTAAGCGTATCCGGATAGTCAAGTCTTGGAGTCTCATATATTTTGATAGCTTTGGTATGATGCTTGTTATTTATGCTTGGCGTGGAAATTTCTTGTGAACTGTTATAAAATGAGATTCCTTTACACTAGCTTACCCTTTGTTTGCTTGTATGTTGTGCGTGGTTTTCTCTATTGCGATGATCATCAACCTTGTTGATGTGAGCAGATGTGAGAACCCCTAACAGTGGTAATGTTGATAGGGATGCTGCAACTTGATGGTTTGGACAGGGTCGAACCCATTGTGGGGCCCACTACTGAAAGATTTTATATTATTTATACTCTTATTGTTGAACAAGGCCTCGCGCTTTTATTTGTTTTCTTTCCGTACTTTTCTAGTTGGGCCATATGGGGCCCCTTTTGTTGTAATCTGGGTATGGCCAATGTATCGTATACTTTCATACCTAATGAAGTTTCATTTATCGAGGTTATTCAGTTTTTGGGACGTTACCCTTCCGCTATAATTACATTTTTTTAAACATACTTAAGATATAACTATTAACTTGTTTCTTGTGACTAACAAGTGGTTATAAATAACTTATGTATTTGAGATTTGTTATGTACGTATAAATTAATAAAGGTTTAATTAAATTTTAAGTATTTCATAAATTTAGATATTTTAATTGAAGTTTTTTTTAATGGTTGGAATTGTCTCTTTCTTTTTTTAGTTTTTAATTTATTGATCCACTTGTTTATTTTTTTTTAATCCTTTTCAATTTGTTGATTAAGTCATTCTTAAAAGAAAAAAATGAGTAGATCAGTAACTTAGAAAGGATAAGAAAAAAAAAAATTATTTGAGTTGGAGACAAAGACAACAAAATTCAAACACAAATATACATAAATAAATAAAATTAATAAAACCGAGACTTTTAAGAGAAAATCAATTGAAAATAACCTAAATTATAAAACCTTTAAAACTTAAGTAAATCATTAATAAAAGTGTTTGAGGTTGCTAACTTGTATTAGTCCATGGTTCTAAAGAAGTAACTAACTAAGATATAATTATCATTTTTTTTGTTTGTCTTTTTAAATATAATATATATTTATTGCTTACTTACTCTTCCTGAAAAGAAAACTATTAGATATAAAGTTAATTAATCTTATATATATATATATATATATATATATATATATATATATATATATATATATATATATATAGTTTTTTCTAAATTTAATTAATGTCTTTTAATTGATTTTTTTTCCAAAATTAATCATTAGATTTAAAGTCATTTTCACATAAAGTATACACACAAAAGTTTATATTAATCTAAAATTATTGATCCTTCATTTATATCGATCAATTAACATGATATATTTTTATAAAAATATACTAAAATATAAATCATTTAATCACCATAATATTATTGTTTGATATTACATTAAAGTTTGATGTTAGTTTACTTTGAGCTTTTGTTTGTTAGGTTAGTCAATTAATTTTTCATAGTGTTAGGTCATTACAAGAAAATTTCGTTTTGGTAGTATTTTTTTTGTATAAATTAAGTATGTTTTTAATCTTGAACTTTGATTTTAAATTGAATTTCGTTTCTATATAAAATTTTGATATATTTTGGTTTTATAATTTTAAAAATGAATGGATATAGTCTTTTTAACCAATTAAGTTAATTTTTTTTATGAGTCAAATGTATTTCCTAGCGGATATTAATGCATTGGAAATCCTCCTTATCTCAAACGTTTTTGGTCCCCTAAAAATGAATGATACAAATTCCATACTCAATAATGTTTGTAAGCATTATTAATCTTTCTTGTATCAAGTGTTATCGGTCACGGATCTTCAGTCAATATTTTTGGGTGTCAAAATTTTGGTTGAATTACTCTTTTGATTCATTTTTTTGTCCAAAAATGGCAAATTGCTCCTCTAGTTTTTTTAAGCTTCAATTTGGTCCCGATTTTTTAAGAATTTACGTACTTTGATCTTTTTCGTTAAATTCTATAACAAATTGTAGAAAAAATGCCACGAAATATTAAAAATTCTAGCAGTGAAAAAACATGATTTGAAGGAGTGACACTCTCAAACATATGAGGTTATTCTACATAGGCTTCTTCTTCAATTAAACCACTCAAAAATGTGTCTTTTACATTTATTTGATATATCTTCATTTTATTAAAGTTAGCAAATTGAAAGTAAAATTCGTATTGAATTTATTTTAGACTATAGCATAAGTTTCAACATAGTTTATACCTTAACCTTTGGCCATAAGTATAACTTTGTTCATCCAAATCTTACCTTTTTCATTGAGCTTGTTCTTAAAGACCCGTTTAACTCCTACCAATGACTTGTCTTTTGGTGTACAAAGAAGCTTTCATATATCATTTATTTAGAATTAGTCCAATTATTCTTGTATAGCACCATCTCTCGTCATCTAATGCTTTGTTAACATTTTTCAATTTTATGTTGGAGATGGAATGATGATCTTCTTCTTGTACCTTATGTGGGATCACTTATGATTACTTATGTTGGATGATACTTTATCATGTGTGAGTTTCATTTAATTAGTTCTCTTTGGTGCTCATAGACATTTTTGGTTGATCTTTTCGCACTTTCTTATCTCATGTGTTATTCAATGAATTCATATAGCAAAAGATTCATCAAATTCAAATAATTACACATCAGGCTTATAATTATTAAACTTTTCATGTTTTGTTTGGTGTTCAAGATAAAAAATTTGTAATAAAAAAGGATGGAAATAATATATGTTAACATAATTCATAAGGAGTCATTCCAATTGATGGTCTAAAATAAATTACATTTTGCAAATAACATACAATATTTACTACTTCAACTCAAAAGTGATAAGAAGTAGTGTGGATGAAGATTCATTTTTTCCCTCCATAACACCATTTTATTGACGTGTTTTTAGAATTGAAAAATTATGGTTGATACCATGGTTTTCAAAAGAAAAAATTGAAAGTTTTTATTTTAAATTCTCATCCATGATGGCTTCTTATTGAAACAACAAATAATCCTTCTTTGTTTTTAACATATTTGCTGAATTTATAAAAAGACTTTCAAAGACACATCCTTGAAGGTTAAGAAAAAATTTCACCCTTGTTCATATAATATAAGTATATACTATGATTAGACCATTATCTTTTACCATTGATAAACATAATTCTTATCGAACTCAATAAAACCAAGTATAACAACTTTATAAGTCTTTGTGTGAAAATCTTATTTGTACTTTTGAAGAAATTTTTAACTTATTTGCCTTTTACATGCGCTTCATGGAGAAGTGATTTTGAAAAATATGATTGGAGAAACTCTTACAAGATTGTGCTTTTGCAATTTTGAGATTAACCTCAAGCTTATATGACTTCACGTTTTATGTCAAATCTAATTATCTTCTTTGATAGACATATGGCACGAGACCTTTTGAATTGATATTTCATCTAATTCAATCTTGTATAAATTACCTTTTTGTTGGAAATAAATATCATAATCTTATCATACAGTACAAGAAAATCATTAAATAGTAATCAATTTTAGAGACCAAAATAATTAGTCAATATTGACTAAGTTAGATATCACTTTATAAACTAAAAATTATCGGTATCTAAGACAATTTTTATTATGAATAAAATCTTATCATTGGTTTGTAAATTAAAGTCTAAATTGGTCTCTAACATTAGTTACAAAAGTTTAACCACTTGTTATTATTGATTCTAATATTATTCTCCAATTTTAAATTAGAGACCAAGGTTTAGCTACCAAGGTATGTGAATTTCCTTGATGTTTTTTTTTTAAAGTATTACAAATGTCAATATATTTATAAATATCCTACTAAAATACTTACAAGTCAATATTATTTAATATAAAAATTGCAAATTTATAATGAAAAACCAAATTAGTATATTTATTAAATATTAAATAACAAAAAGACTAATTTTTTTATAAATACAAATTTTAGCTTGTGTTTATTTTTTAAGATGGATTTGGAGAGTAGATTTTAATGGATTTGAGGGGAAAGAGGGATCAAAATGAGGTCTATGGATTAAGAAAAAGATTATGAGAAATGGAGAGGAATAAGAGGAAAACTTATGAAATAATTGGGTGATGTCATGGATTTGATATAATAAAAAAATGTTTTATTTGATAAAATTGGATGACCATCATTTTACCCTTGTTCATACAAGTAATTTAAAATAAAAGGTAATTGTGTAAATCATGTTAAAATGAAATGTGAGTTATTATTTAACATAAAAAAAAGTTAAAATTGATGATTTTATATTGAGATAAAATAGGATGGTTAAAATTTGAGTTAAAATAAATTGGTAGAAATTTAGTTGAAATAAATTATGGGTAATTAATTTAAAATAAATTAAGTGATAGTTTCTATATCTGGTTGTTGTTGTTATTATTATTATTATTGGTGATCCTTCCATGCCAATAGTCCATATTGCTCATGAGTCGATGTCCAAGGAACTTTAAATAAATTTTCTCCCTTCACCCTCTAGGGTACTTTTTAAGAACCAAACTATAACGGAGCACATGCTCTAAAATGGACAATATCTCGGATGAGGGGTGATTGACTCTAACGATGTCACTTAACGGACTTGGGATTGAAACATTGGCGCCCACCATGGGGTAAGAAACAATGTTCTAGAAGAATATTCAATTCTCTTAAGCCCTCCATTTGGGATGAACCCTTACTCCCCTTACATCTTGATTAGGGGACTTATGTTCCTACCACACCCAATAGTTCCATATCGCTTAAGAGTTGAGGCCTAAGCCAATTTAAATATTTTTTCCACCTTTCGATACGTCTTTTAAGGACAAAACCATGTCGAAACACAGACTCCAAAGCGGATAATACCTAGATGGGAAGTGATTAACCTTAACGATGTCACACGACGAACTTGAGATCAGAACAATTGGCTTTTCTTTCACTAGTAACTCCTTCAGAGACCCACCCCCACCACCCATACTAGTGAGTGAGGCCAACACTTCCACCAGCAACACCAACTACAATTACCACCAACACAACACCAAATAGACCTAAGGCCATCAAAACCACCAGCATGCACCACTTCCACCACAAAAACGCATAACACTTTGAACTGCGACCACCACAATAACACAAAGCGTAGCCATCAATGGGGCACCTCCACCACCATGATCAAGCACTAACCCCACACAACCAACAAGCATCAAATCACTAATGAAATCACCATAGCCAAGAAAAATACAAGAATTGATTCTTCTTAAAATGTAGAGAGAGGAGAATCGAATATCCATTCCAATACATGAATTCAAGACCGATGATAATTGATTCTCCAATGTGCATGACTTGATTATATGAGGGTAATTAGGTCAAAACTATCACTTTCTTCACAGATCTCTTCACCGCACAAAGGAGCTCTCACCTCACCTATCTTGCATTTCTATTCTCACATTTGTATAAATACATTGATATAAACACATGTAATACTCGCTTTTCCATATGTAAAAACAGTAAATTATCTTAAACAAATACATGCTTTTGTAACAATAATTTTTTAAGGAATAATTAATTATTAAATACCTTAATAATTATATGCCAAAGTATAAATATATTACATAAGAATTATAACTCAATTTAAAGGTGTGAATTAAAAAAAAACGTTTATAAAGAAACCAATAATAAATATATGCATAATTTTGTAATTATATAATTTCATAATTTTAATCTACTTATAAATATTTTTTTTCTTACTTTTATGTCAAGTTCTTCTTAAATGAATTGTTATAATATCTACTCCTATTAAAAAAAATTTATTTTCCTTTTGTTTTGAACCGAACTTAAATGGAAGCAGCTAAAGGGGAGTGTGGGTTTGCTAATGTTCAATCATAGCACCTATTTATTAAGTTAGTTCAATGTTCACTATCAGCCGCGTGAGTTTTAGAAAAAAATCCTTCAAAACCCCTTTGCATCCTCTTTTATCCCTTTTTAGTCCCATAATAAAGTTTCCAATATAGATGACATTTTACTTTCAAATTTAAGCATCTTAAAAAAAAAAATTTACTTGTAGAAAGAAAATTTTAAAAATTATTTATTTATTATTGTACAAGTAAATAAAGAAATATATCACGAAAAAAGTATATATAAAAGAAAAAGATTAAGTAGATTTGTACTTGTAAAAGGTTTATGTAATTGGAGAAATCAGTCCAGCCTTTGACTAGCACAACTTCAGTTACTCGAACTTATACTGTTAGGTTTAAATGTTCAATCGAGTATTTTTTTTTCTTTTCTATTATAGACCGGGGACCACTCTTTCCATTTTGTAATTATTAGGAATTAGTTTGTAATCTTAAATGGTCAAACAATTAATAATTTGTGATAAAAGATAATCGGTTGAAAAAGAGTAACCTTATGTTTGAAACGAGGGATTTACACAATTTTAGGAAATTAAGGAAATTAAAACATTTAATAATTAAATTACTAATTGAATTCTCCTCATTTCTTAAATAATTAGGATAAATGATTGAAATATCTTAAATTATCTTATTTGAATCAAACAAATTAATTTTTATTTTAGGGTGAACTTAACTTTACCTTTGAGTATAACTTATATTTGATGACTTTGGTGGAATTTCGGTTCAACTTGACCTTTGATGTTAGTTGGACTAGCTCGACCTTCAACAAGACAATAAATTTATCTTCCATTTTTATTCTAACAATCTTGTTTTAATAATCTTCATTATAGAAATTAATTTTTCTATTACATATGTAGTTCTTTGAAATTTAAGAAATAGCTTCTATAGTTAAACAATTGAATCATTAGTATCATGATTCAGAATATATTTGAAGGAGTTGAACATGTCGTGATTTCATCCTCACAGATAGTTTCCTTTTTATCACTTTTAAAATATGAATTTGTTTTTTTATTCTTCACCGATATACATTTTTTTCTAGTTTAGAACTAAAAAATAATTTATCATAATCTAATAAAAAATTGAGAGATAAATATTAAAAGAAAAATTCATGATAATCAAGCCATAATTAAAAATCAATTATAAAAAACACAGTACAATATATTTTTTTCTATATTCATAAAAAAATTAATATACAAAAGGCTCATGAGATAAAAAGATAATATTGATTATTAAACTAATATTTCTTTATCAAGTGAAACAGAAGAGATGTACTTCATTTTTTTTTTTCAAAAATGACTTTAAAAATAAAAAAGTAAAGATAAAAGTTAAAGATGAGAATAAGAAACTTAAAAGACAAACAAAAAATATTTTAATAAATTTTTTATTCTTTATTGTATTGTGATTTCAGATTTTATTATTAATTCATTAAATATTATGATTTATAAAAGAAATAAAAATATTTAATTTAATTCTCAAAAAATTTTAAAATGCTATACATAATTTAAAAAAAAATCATAACTGTTAACTACATAAATTAAAAAAAAAATTAAAACTTTTGGAGGGCCTCCTCCTGTCCCTTATGCTCCGCCCTGCTCAAATCCTTTTGATTTATTTACTGGTTTTTATATTTTTTAAATATTTAATTAATATTTTGAATGGTAAAAAAGGTCTGGAAGCATATATGAGTATATCCGTGGAGATAAAACAAAAATATCATATCTATTATTAGATATGAAGATAAAAATGAAGATAAATTTTTTTTCTTTGAAAATAAGGATGGATAGTCAAATCCATGTTCACTACTCCACATTAACTATCTCGGTAATCAAACAAAAGCATTAGTAATACAAAGAAAAATGTTTTTCTAACCTATTTGCATTAGTTGACAACTTAAAGTATTTTAATTAAATGAAAAAAATAATTCTTGTATTTATAGGAAAAGAAAAAATAAAAAATTTGAAGAGTAAAAAGTGGATGTAAAATTGTGTAAAAATTTGATGGGTAATAATAGCACCCTAATACAAAATATGGAATTAACAATAAATAGTGTGTCCTGTGGGAGCAAATAATCCGATGATAGAGTAGGACAAGAGATTATGATAGAATCTCAAGTCCTTAAAAAAGGCGACAGTGTTCACTTTAAAACAGATTAAGAAAATGCAAACGACTAACTTTAGGCACGCATCTTCAAATCCATTCTTTCATATCATCGGTTATTTACTCACATACACTATTTTTCAACAACTAAACCTCTTTAAGAATCTTCGAGCTGTAAATCCTTCACTAAAACAAAAGCTGTTAGTGATCTTAAAGCACAAGTTAAAGGACAAAAAAAGGAATCTCTATTTAAATAGTATCAAATAAACACTACTGCTACATTATTACAATTTATATCAATATTTTTATTTTTGATGTTCGGCGTGAGAACAAGAGAATAAGGAAGTTAGTTCCGTATGGTGCCACGTAAATCTAGATACAAGGTTCCCACATCGTGAAGTGAGTGCCACTGCTGTGTTGTGTCCCACCTTATTCTATGTGTTGGTTCCTCACCACTTTAACCCTTCCTTCAACATCTTCTTCCGAACAACCACAAACTTCCTTAACTCTTAACTGGGTCATGAAGTTACATCACATAAAGCAAAAATGTTCCTTAACTGGCTACTAGGCTCATCAAATTATCTCATGCGAAAAACCAGACAAGAGTGTCTTTGCATGCCTCAAATCATCCTTTTTTCCAGGTTTTACACTTTGTCTTGAATAGTTCATTGTCTTGTGACAAGATTCTGTGTCACTGTCACTTTCTGCAACTCCCTCTCATCTGTGACAACAGTTCCATGGATTCAAAGTCCTCCAAATTCCACTCTCTCACCGGTTCCTTAGCCCGTCACGTCTTCTTCCGCGCTTTGTTTCTCGCTTCTGCTGTTTCCCTTGTTTCCCTCGTTCGCTTCCTACCCACCCTCGAGTTGGGATCTTTGACCCCAAAGACCTACGTTGACTGCGTCGATCACTCAGATTCGCCTTCCCAAAACACCACTTTGACCGCTGGTTCCTACTTGTTCCAGAGCCGCATCCTCAACACCTTCTGGGGTTCCTTTGACTCCATCAAATGTCACAACCACACCGCTTTAACTTCCACCGTCATCGCCATTCTCAAGGCTAAACGCCTCCTGAACTATGGCGCCAAAACCCTCTGCATTGGACAAGGCTCTAACATCCTTGTCTCCACAATGCGACGGTTCGGATTCTCCACTGTTGTCGGTCTCAACACCAGTAAGAACTTTGCGTCCCACTTTGAGTACCAAGACTCGTCCTTTGACTTCGTCTTCTCCAAGGATGTGAACAACGTATCTGTCCCTGCGTTGCTGGTCCTTGAGGTCGAGCGCATTCTTAAGCCTGGTGGAATCGGGGTCTTGCTTGTTGGTTCCTCTTCTTCATCCTCGGTCTCTTCATTGATCACATCTTCCACTGTGGTGCATGTGGGTTTTGTTAATGAACTCGGCCTCGTGGTTTTCAAGAAAAGATCTGAAAACACAAACTCGACCTCCCTTTTCTATAACCGTGTACTTCCTGAAGATTGCGGTAGCGTTGCATTCACCAAGCCTTTGGTGGAGTTGATGGAGCCTCTCGCGGAGGAAAGAGCGAGAAAAGATGTCAAGTATGAGAGAAGTGTTTCCTATTTGCCAAACTTAGTGGATACTTCTAGTAGGAAGAAGCTGGTGTACATTGATATTGGGGTGAGGGAGTTGGTTAATGCAGATATCAATGTCAGTGATTGGTTCCCACCTTCTTATCCCATTCAGCTTAAGGCTTTCAGTGTGTATTTTGTTCATTACAATGCTTCTGTGTTGTCCTATGTGAAACGGCCTCGTGTCACCTTTGTTTATCATCCGGGGTTGGCTGGGAGGGTTGCTGCACACAATGTTGATATGGATCCGTTTTTGGGAGAGGAGGAGTTTGATTTCCTTAAGTGGTTTAAAGAAACAGTTCAGTATGCTGATTTTGTGGTTCTGAAGATGAGTGTTGGAGATGTTGAAATGAAGTTCCTTGCAGACATATTTGAGAGTGGAACCATATGCTTTGTTCATGAGTTGTTTCTTGGATGCTCAGAGAGTGAAGAAGGTAAAAAGGGAACTGTGAACAGCAGGGAACAGTGCATGGATATTTACAAGGGTCTTAGAAGCAATGGTGTTTATGTTCATCAATGGTGGGATACCAAATCGCATCAAGGGCCTCAAATGTCGTATATACAGTGATTGTTGCGTGAGAAATTGTATCTGCTTTGTGTGTTTAAAGTTCCAAAAATGCTTTATAAATGACCTTACTTTACTATTCTCCTCTGCAAATAAAGTGTGTGCTGCTTGGTTTTTCTTTTTATGAGTTTTATGGAACTTTCATTGAAGCATTGCATACTTGATTCATCAGAGGTTGTAAACATCCTCGTAATATGTAATTCTGTGTTTCTGTTTGGCTTTTGATCGGTAATGTGGCATAGTAATGTTATATTCTGATAGGAGTACCGTTTTCTATTTTAAACAAATAAGATCAGTGAGAAAAAGTTACAGAAACATTTAAAACTATTCATCTGACAAGTCATGTGCATATGCTTATTGTTGGGTTATGCAACGCATGCAAAGTAGTTTAAGTAATTTATGGAGTGCTTAACCAATTGTTAAGGAAACATGTGCTGAGTTACCTCATAAATCCTCAAGAGACATTAAAAAATTTGTATCCAGAGGTGAATGGTGGGTTTGAGGATGAAAGCTATTGAATAATAATTTTCTTAACAAAGGTATTGATTGAAAGTGGCCAATAAACCCTTTGGCTGAAACTAGAAAAATCCTACAGGAAAAGAAAAAAGTGATTGAGAAAGTTAAACACCATTATTGTGCCAACCCGAAAACATGGCCAGATACATGGGAATGCATTTCAATTTTTAATGTCATTAATTTACATTTCATCTCTATAATCTAGAGGTTGTTTCATGGATTTTCGCCGAACTGTGTCTGATTTGCGTTTTATTTCCTTGTCACTTTTGTTGGGAGCTGATATCTCTTTCCTTTGAGTTATTAAAACCCTTCTCTTTCTGATGTGAACAGTAAAATTGTAAGCAATTTCAAAATCAGATGAAAAAGTTGTTGATGATGATGCTGGGAGCATCATTTGGTGTTTCTCCATTGATTAAAAAGTTACTACAGACCAATTAGCACTAGCTAGGAAGCTATGTAGCAAAAAAGTGATTTGTTGTATGTGTATATACACACCTAAATTGGAAAAAAGTGACGACAATGCATGCATTTTTAGAAGGAAAAAATGAGGGCGACATTCAAGTCAATATTGAACTTGACTGCAAAGAAATACATGTATATGGCAGCAGCACTAGATAAATTAATTGATAAATAGAAGTCAAATGTGGAATCCATTTCCTACTGAATGACCCATCGAGTCAGATTGAGAAAGACCTAGTCAAAATAGTTCGAGAAACTGTTATACGTGGTTAGTTTGTTCTTGTTAGTATTTTGAAGCGGATAAGGAATAGTTGATAGGATAAATAAAATTGAGGAAATAATAGAATGTGTTGTGTGTTTTCCTTTAATAGTAGTGTACATGAATATATATATATATATATATATATATATATATATATATATATATATATATATATATATATATATATATATATACCTCATATTTACTCATATGATTATCGTAAAAAAGGCTAGTTAAATTTGTGTAGAATGTTTCTAGATTTTTTTTACTTATATAAAATGTTATAGATTTTTACTTCCTATCTTGAACTTTTCTATAAAATTTTAGAATTTGCATTACATTTTAATAGTCATGTATTAGTGTTATCAAAAATCGGTTAAGGTGAAAATTGGTAGCGGTTTTATAGCTTGTCGCCACAACATGGTGGTGGTAGTGATGTAGATTTCTCATTAGTCCATAGTTAACTAGTGCATAACATAGATGGTAAAAAAGATTGTATTGTTAACACAACAAGTAATATTTTATGTGAAATTTTGTACTTGAATTTGGTTCTTGAATACTGAAAGATCATACAATAACATAATAAAATGAAAAAATATATATATCAGCCAACTAATTTTACGAGTAAACATGGGTTGATAACTGGTTAGATCATAAGCTAAATTTCTGCTCCACAGGCTTACTAAAAAAAACATAACAACTTTCCACTTAAAAGAAATTCAAAAAACCAATATCTACTAACATTCCCTCCCTTAAACTAAATGCTAAGAAAGACATTTAGTTTATTTTTTATGCTTCAATCACGTCTAGCATGCTCTCCAATTTGAGTGGTTTGGTCATTATATCAATTACTTGATTTTGTGTGTTGTAGTAGCTCACCTCAATGCTTTCATCTTAACAAGATCTTTTAAGAAATAAAATCTCACATATATGTGTTTTCTCATTCCTTGAAAAACTGGATTTTGGACAATTGAATAACAAAATTATTGACACATAAAGTCATAATGTTATTTTGATTTTTGAAATCAAGAGTCTCCATTATCCTTTTAATCCATATCCATATACATTGACAAACACAAGACACAACATCTATATATTCAGCTTTTGTTGTAGATAATGTCACCATTTGTTTTTCAGAAGGTCGTGAAACTGCTCCAAACCTTAAGAAAAACACAAATCCAGAAGTACTCTTCCTATCATTTATGTCTCCAGAAAAATCACTATCTGTATAAGCCATTATGTTTGTGCTCTCCTCTTTCTTATAGTATATGCCAAGCTCGGTAGCGTCTTTTAAGTATCTCAATATCCTTTTAGCTACAGGCGGTGATCCTTTGTTAGGTTGGTCATGAATATGCTAATTAGGGTAACTCCATCCATCAAGTATGAAGGAGAAGTAGTCAAGTACATGAGACTTCTAACTACTTATTTGAATAGAGTAACATCCATTTTGGCCTTGTACCATTCCTTGATAGTTTTATGCCAGAAACAATTGAATTTTGGACAACATTGCAAACCTTCATGTGAAACTGAGACAATACATCTTGAGCATACTTCTTTTGACACATAAAAGTTCCATGTGTATTATGCAAAATTTCAACTCCAAGAAAATACCACATCCTCCTCGATCAGACATGTCAATTCTAACATCATAAAACTTCTAAAATCATCACAATATGCTCCTATTATTTTCAGTGTATATTAAATCACCCAGATATAAACTCAATTAAAAGTTTACCTCCTTTTGTTGATTTTCTAAATAGCGTGTGTTCACAAAAACACCTTTCAAAACCATTACGTAGGGAATATGTTTCTATCTTGTTGTACTAGGCTCTTGGTTCTTGTTTGATCCCATACAATGCCTTATTTAGCTTGTATACCTTTTCTTTTCACCTATCTTTTCAAAACCAGTTGGTTGTTGCACATATATTCCTTCCTTCAGTTCTTCATTAAGAAAGGTGTTCTTCATGTCTTTGTTAAAAAAATTTACAGCCATGTTGAGTTGCTATAGAGAGAGTATTGTACGTATGGTATTGAGTTTTTCAATTGGTGCAAACACTTCAGTGTAGTTCACTCCATATTATTGTGTGTATCCCTTTGCTACCAACCTTGCTTTGAATTTGTCAATTTCTCCATTCTCTTTGAGTTTGGTTTTGAATATCCATTTAAATCCAATTGGCTTTATTCTTGTCGACAAATAAGACGATTCCCTTGTTTTATTCTTTTCTATTGTCTCCATCTCATTCTATGTTGCATCTCTCCACGTCTTGCTTTTAGCAACTTTTACAAATGTCACTAGATCATCTTCTGATGCCATCATTGCATTTATGTTGTCATAATCAATTATCCAAATAGGTTCTCTTCTACATACCTTTTAGCACTCCCTTCAACATGAATATTATGGGTTGGGATAGGAAACTCATTATATACTTGACCAGAGTTAGTTCTGGTATTTCCTGCACTCGGTATTTTTGCTACTTTTTTTTTTTCTTGAGATTTTTTGCTTCATTCTACTCAAGTTGTTCCTATGTGTCACTCATATAAGCTTCATTTTCTCCCGAGTCCAAAGCGTCTTACTAATTTTTTGTTTCATTCTACTTCTAGTTCCAACTATTTTGTTCTTCAAAAATTACATGTTTGTTGATGATGATCCTTGTATTGATTGGATCGAATCATTTGTATTCCTTTGATTCATCACAAACTTCAAGCAAAACACGTCTTTTACTTTTGTCATCTAATCTGATCCGTTGTTGATCTGGTGTATGCACATGATCTAAGCATCCAAACACTCGAAAGTACTCAACAAATGGCTTCACTCATCTCCATGCTTCTTTGGAGATCTTGTCCTGCACTATTGTTCTGGGACTTCTATTGAGAATGTGAACACACCATCTTGTTGTCTTTGGCCAAAATATTTTTGGAGCATATGTTGTCAACTAGCTTTGTATGCCATGCTTTTTATAACTTCTTCAAAAGCATTCGAAGTAAATCTCCCCTCTATCTATCCGTAAAAATATGATGCTTTCTCCAGCCTTTTTTTTCATCAATAATTTGAAACTCTTAAAGAAAAAAAAAAGTTTCTGACTTCTCACTAAATGAATATACCCCCACATAGGTCAAATTAGGGATGTCAATGGGCCAATTATGGTATGGGTAGTAACTCTCTCGTATCCTACCCGTTGGATAAATATTCGTCTCGTACTCGTCCCCATATTTGTGTAGGTATCCGTTATGTGGGTACTTGCCTATTTTTTTAATATCCTTGAATATTCGTAAGTACTCGCAAGTATTTAATTTTTTGTTTTTAAATATTTAATAACATATTTTAACCATAAATTCAAATAAAATATAATACATAACATTTATAAATTTCAATCAAAGTTCAAATAACTCATTTAAATCGTGAATGATAGTTTATAAAGAAAAGTGAGATTGTATTTTAAAACCAATTAATAAAATATAACTAACTCATTCAAAATCAATGTGTTAATATTTTAGTCATGTTTATTTTTTAAATTTAATTTAAATTAGAATATAGTGGGTACATATTCTAAATTCCTACCCGTTGCGGGTTTTATCCGTAGGTATCCGTGTGTACAAATTTTTTTGACATCCCTAGTCAACATGAACAACCTATAATTTCTCTATTGCTCTCTATATGCTTTTCCTTGACATTGGATTTTTCCATCTAGGCAATGTGTGCACAAATCTTAGGGACTCGTTCACCATTTGTTTAAAAACTAATGTTTTTAAGACATCATAACTTAAATGTCCTAATCGGTTGTGCCATAGTTGAGAATGACTTTCCAGCTCCACATGGAAACATGTTGTGTTTGTTGTTGCCATAGTGGCTGTCAGTATAAACATTTTGCTGCTATTCATATTCACTTCAATAATCAGCCCCCTTTCAGAATGAACAACATTACATTTGTTGTTCTAAATTGTTATAGTCAAGCCTTACTATTGAAGTTGTCCTATACTCAATAGGTTATTCCTAAGTTTGGGAACATAGTACACATGATAAATTACATGTGTGATACCATTCATAACCCTTCGAACATTGCATTTCCCCATCCCAACAATATGTGCATCATTCCTTAGCTTTACTTTGTGGAAAAAAATTCTCATCTAGTTATGAGAACCATTATTTATTACCATTTGATAAGTGTCTAGAATATATTAATTTCCACATTTGACATTTATCATGCTTTAATTTATCATATTTTGTAAGTAAACAACCCATTTTTTAGCTTATAGTTAAGTTACTAAGAAGTAGAAGAATAGGGAATTGATGAATTTATGATGATTTGCAGCAATTTCCCAAAGAATTAGAGTATGATGCAACTGAGTCTCAAAATCCATCGTTGAGCACTAATAAGGTGGCCAAGGAAAGATCTAAAATGTGAATTTTGCAATTGAGCCACAAGAACATAGCGTTGAGCGCTAGTAAGGCGGTTATGAAAGATTTAGAATGCGACTTTTGCAACTGAGCCATAAGAAAATAGTGTTGAGCACTAAAGGTGGTTAATCAAAGGCAGTGCACAACTTAAGCAACAAGAAAATAAAGTTGAGCACTTAATGCAACAAAGAAAGAAGAAAACCTTTGTAGAAGGAAACCTCTATGGTTGAGCGCTATAAGTTAGAGCTAAGAGTCGGTGAAAATTTCTATAAATGAAGACCTCATATCTTGGTTCTATGCATTGAGTGAAAGATTAAATATGTAGTAGTAGAGAAGAAATATAGTTGGAGGCTCGAGGGAGAGGCTTTTATTGTAAATCCTGTCTAGATGTTGTTGGGATTGCATTGCTATATTCTGTAAGTAGTTGAACTCTCTCATGTTGAGGTTGGATGTAATTAATTTTAATTCTTTATACATCTACTTCTTGAATATTTATTTATGCTTTCATTCAATAGTTTGTGATTTGATTTATGCTTAATGCCTTGATAAATTGACAATTCATCTTATTTCACTAGTTTGGACTTAGTTTAAAGGTTGGTCTCAAATACTGTGGTCCAATCAAATCATCTCATTTTTGGTAGAGGCTTCCACATGATTCAGAGGGTGGGATGATAAAAGAATAACGCACTTAAGGAAATAATTCATTCTATAATAGTGGAGGAATCACATTGGGTTTGAAACATTTTTTTAAAAGTACCCTTATTATTAAAAGTAATATAAAACAATTTTTTGGATTAGTTTAAATTATTTTTTTAAGAAAGATGGTCTTGAATAGTTTTGAAAAAAAAATTAATAACCGTAATAAATAAAGAATACAATGTATTTGATATATTTAGATAAAAAGAAAACTTCATATGAGAATATATATATATATATATATATATATATATATATATATATATATATATATATATATTCAAGCATAATATATTAACATTTCAAATTGCTTTCTATAATAATTTAAAGAGCTTAACACCCATTTGTAAACTTTATTTACATTTAAACATAAAATTTTATTAAGGCCTATGAATGATTTATCGGTGCAGTCCATTGCTATAAACAATTGATTCCTTCTAAATAAATGTAGAATCAATTTGCAATGAAAGAAATGAGGTGTCAACACACAAGGATGGCTACAAATAATATAATACATGCAGGTACATCTCCAAAATATAAATTAATAATATATAATTTTAATTTTTTTTGTGAATAATGAATACTCACATGTACACATAGTATAATATTTGTACATGATCCGTTTATAAACGAGTATCAAAATACCATGTACTTGCTACCCGCGGGTATCAATTATTTGTCATAGATTTTATTTGTGGATACCTGCGGATATGAGTATTTTTGTTATTCTTAAATACACATAATAAAATCAACAATTAAACAAACAATAGACAAACATGAGAATCGGTTCTATTATCGATTTCTCATCTGCTACTAGAACCTCGTAATATTTGCATACCACCATCCACTTGTCTCCTAGAAGTTAACATCTCCAAAAACCTTCCACCATTAGAGGTTCTGAACCTCATCATTCAAGACCCTGACACAATCACACACTCACATATGATAATCGTTTCTATAACTGATTCCCTCACTCACACATACATGAAAATTAGTTCTATAACTAATTTTTCACTCACACATGAGAGAGACACTATTGTAGAAAGCTAGTTATCACCCACAAATCTCCTCTTGTTAGCAAGATGGGATGAGGACATTATCTTGCAAATCGATGAACACCCTCTTATAACTATCACTCGCAAACCACTCTCTACACTACATTTGTGATGCAAACACTGTATTAAAGCCCTTCAACTAAAGGAGTTAGATCGGGGAACTGACATTGTTGTTTTCACACCCAATCCGCTCAAAGATATACTTGAAATGAAGAAAATTGACTTTAAGCATGTTTCACAACTTGAGCTCGATGAGGTTGACAGAATGTTGGACATGGGTTTTGAGCCTCAAATCCGAAAGATAGGGGTGAGCAAAAAATCTAATTTTCTTGATCTGGTCCACTTTTGCTCCAATCCAATTCATTCCAGATCCATTTTATTAAAAATCCAATCCATTTAAAATTCATTTTATTCGATCTAGATTTCAATTTGATTTACATTTTATATATTTTATGGATTGCATATCCAATCTCTAAATCCAGATTTTCAAATATGGTAATCAAAAAAATCCAATCCAAATTTTCAATCGAAACTTTTAGTTAGGCTAGGCTGAAGGTCAAGATAGACTAGCTCAAATTTGGTCATATTCGACTGAGTCGACACGACTGAATTTGACCATATTCGACGGAATCGGCCATGTACGAAATTCGACCGTATTTGGCCAAACTTAGTCGAGTCAACCTTGGTCGTCCGTGTAAATAAAATATATTTTTAAAAATTTTAAAAATAGAAAAAAAGTAATAATGTATAAACAAAAATGGTTGAAATAAAGTTTGTAAAAAGAAGATTTTTAAAATTAATTAATTAGTTAAGTTAAAATCATAGAAACCCATTTTTTTTATACAACACACCCTATTTTTTCAATTCATACCACCCTATTGCTTTTCTAAAAACAAACCCATCACTCACTTTTCTAACATCCACCCACCCACCCCTCCAACACCACTCACTATTCAATGATTCACTCACCTCACGCACCAATTCACACTCCCTTCACTGACGCACACACTCGCTAAATTCACGCTCACAACGCACACCACTCAAACTCACAACCACTCACGCTCACAGCGCACACACTCACGGTTTCAAATTTACTTCACTCACCTTTTTCACGGCCCCAACTCCACAGACACGATTTTTCCCCAACCTTCGAATTTCCCATCGATACCGCTTCATCCTCTCCGCAACTAACACTGAACCACTTCCCAATTTCTGATTCTGCCGTGTCAAACTCTCTTCGAATTGGGGTTTCGATTTGCTCTTGAGCCGCCACACTTTTCTATCTCCGGCAAGCTTCGCTGTCGTTCACAGCCTCTAGCATCCACCGCCATTCCTCACCGAACTGGTCCGACAGCGTGAGCCGCTGCACATCCGGCCTTAGCCATTCCCGGTGAACCTCCGTTGCCAGCGACATCAACGAGGACCGTCGCGCAACAGTCGAGTCCACTGGCTTCCCCCACCAACGCTCTACGAAGCTGGTACCCTCTGTTTCAGCCATTGCGCGAGTGGATAATTGGAGGAAAGGATTTCTATTCAGAGTAACCATCTTATTTCTCTTTCTCTTATTTCTGTTTCATTCCTCCTTATTTGGATTCACCGCTGTGATGGTTGGGGTTTTTGATTTAGGATTGAAATTTGAATGGAGATGTGATGTTATGAACCCTGATGCCACCACATTGTTGTGCCAGGCCTGAAATTATTGGGTTATTTGCTAAGGGGTTTATTTGATGTTGTGATTGTTCGAGTATTAATTTTCTGTGTTTGTTTCGAATTCATGGATGGTTGTGTTCTTGCGTTTTCGAGTGTTTTTTTTTTTTTTT
>Ga0214545_1006777_pt1 | contig 19690 bp, 7 predicted proteins | sample CNSS4metaG_FD_160064 | JGI IMG/M metagenome (GOLD analysis project Ga0214545, IMG submission 160064) | Root nodule microbial communities from cowpea collected in UCLA plant growth center, Los Angeles, California, USA - CNSS4 | ecosystem: Host-associated > Plants > Roots > Nodule | place: USA...
ATCATAAAATTAAATCATTAAATAAATAGTTTAGTACAATAAGTATTAATATATATATATATATATATATATATATATTATTTTTAATAAAAAAGAAATTAAAGTATTAATATAATAATTTTAATTCCGCTATCTTTATTTGAATTCCCTGTATTGTTAATATGATTGAATAGATGTTTAGTTTTGAGTAACGCACACAATAATTATGAGAAAAATTAAATTTATCATGCAATTAAATTAATAACAAATTTAATATAAAACAAAAAATAAAAGATAAAACATTTTATTTATTACTAATTACATATTGGTTTTATTTTTTAATAAATAAATATGATAATTACCGATAAATATTTACGTATTCAAAGTTAAAAAAAATTAACAAAATTAATTGTTTTTCTACTTCACCATACTTAAAATAAAATATATTATCATTTGTAAATTTACTGTTACTAAAAAAAATTAGTTCTCGCTTGTTAAAATGATTATTTAGGTATGAATTATAAATGTACCTTTAGACGTATAATTTATTCTGGTTCTTATATTCTTTTATTCAAATTAATTTTAATATTCACATCTTTCACTAAATTTATTAAAACAATTTAAATATGTTATACGTAAAAATTTATATCATCTTCTTCCTTAGAATTTCTCTTATTATTATTATTATTTTTTTCTTTTCCCTCTAAGTATTTCTAATGTTCATAGGCTTAGGCTGTTGTTCAAATTTGAGTTAGGGTTGGGCGAGTTTCGTGGAGGAAGGAAAAAGAAATAGAAGGATTTAATTTAGAAGATGATCAAAATTTCTATGTATCACACTCTTCAAACGATGCTAAATTCAAATTTACATAAGGACCAAATTGGATGTATCTAACCAATACCGAAACTTATTTGATAAAAAAAACTAAAGTAAATTGTATAATAAATGTAGGACCAATTTACTAATTGAATTATTATAAATAATTAAAAAGAATATTTATTATATTTTTTCCAAAGTTGAATCTTGATTATGATTTTAGTGAGGAGAAGTGATAATTTAATTAATTCAAGATCTTCATACGTACCAGAATATCGGAATTAAAAATATTATAAAATATGGTATTATATACGTAACATATATATTTATATATAATATTAAAAGAAGTAGAAAGATTATTAAAAATTTGTATGTAAATAAAAATTATTTTACATAGAATGTTTTTTACTTTATCTTCTTTATCCGTAAATATATTTATTAAGTAATTGATCTAAACTAAACAACAAATCATGATACCCAATTGGGGTAGAAAAACATGATGGTTAGATTATTATTATTATTGTCCTAACTTGGTGGTTGATTAGACAAAAGTGTAATTGTGTTGACACGTGGCAGAAATTCATGATTCTTAATTAGAAGTTATGAAGTTTTAATTATCTTTGCAGTCTCTTTTCAATTTGGAAATTACGTATTGTCCAGTGCTATCTGCTGTCCACATACAGACAATTGACTCAGTGAATATAATCAATTTTTGAATGACTTTAATACAAATTCATTGGATTTTTCTTTTTTATCTTTTACGTGAATATACAACCAATAAATCGCTAATTATGATTATACAAATTGATTGTATCACAATATTTCATATGGTTTTAAATTAAAATAACTTTAACTCATTTCATGTTTTAATTTAATATCGGCATATAACTAAGTTTCAAAGTACGATAAATTTAAAAATTTTCATTAAGTTTTGTTGATTTATTAAGTGTTTAAAATTTTTATATTTTTTAATTAAGTTCACATTATTTATTTATTTATTAATAGAATGATGTGACTTTTATCAAATATTAAGAAATATAAAACTACATAATTAATATAAAAAAATATTACAATTAATATAAAATAATAAATAATTTTTATTATTTTAATTAAAAATGTGTTAAATAACAAGATCGTCTATGTTGTTATCAATGATATCTAACAGATATTTTTATTAAAACAATACAAGTCAATTAATATTTTACAATAATTTTGATATTATTCTATATTAATCATATTTTTAATATATATATATATATATATATATATAAACAAGTAAATAAGATGATGAAATAATATTTAAAATGAGCTCAATAAAAAAAATAAAGACTTAATTAAAAACATGCATATTTATAGTTTGTTTATTTTTTATATATAATTTATAATATATAATAGCATTTTTGTATTATTATTTTGAAATATAAAAATATTTAGACAAATTCAAATATATCTATTATTAGATGAGTACAATTTTTTACTGATAATTTTGAATAGTCAAACTCGTATTTATGTTATCCAATGACTATAAAATGTTGAAATTAGATGAAACTATCATGAAAGGTAAAAGTGTTTTTAAAAAGTATTTGATACAAAATGACGTATTTAAATTCGAGATCTTTGATTAAACTTAAAAGAATTATGTTAATTAATTCACATTCAATAATAATTATAGTAATTGATATTATCATATAGTTGGTCAATATTTTGAAGAAATGTAGTCCTGTTGTATAGATTTTAATTTTAAGATTCCAATTCGTAGGAAACTTAAATGTTGGGAAAAGTCTGAAGAAATTGAAGCTTCTAGATTTTGTGCAACCATGACTATTGGATTCATATACGTCATGGTGACATCACCTTCGTCCAAATTTCAAAATTAATCTTCCATTCTTCACTCCAAATGCTTTAAATTAAGACCAACATGAATTAACACATTCTACACAATAAGTTAATATGCAAAATATTAAATTTAATGTTTGCCAGAATCTATCTAAGACTTCTCAACTATTAATTTTCTCAAATTTAGTACTTTAATTAGTTCACTTAAAAAAATATATACACTACATCGTATATCCATCCTCTCTTAATTTTGCTTTTAAATGAAATAATTTGAATTATTAAATTTAATAAGGTGATTGGTTGAAATGAATGTAATTTCAGTATAAATACATATAACTGTATATATGTAGAGAGATGTTTGATAAAGTTATAACTGTAACATCATTTAATATATGTTTTAAGATAATTGTCCCAAAAAAATCATAAGTATTTATAATATTTTATGTTTTCGTTAAATCTTCGTATTAGAAAATTAAATTTTGTTTTGTTTGCCAAGAAAAAATTATATATGATATGTAAATTTATGTCTACGCTATGTTATATAAATTGCAATAAACAAATTGATATATAACTAACTTTTAAAATGTAACAGATGTATTGTAAGAAAAACTACACACAAATATTACTTAAATTTAATAAATATACTCTTAATTATTGAAATGTAACCGAATGTGTTGTTAGTATGGTTAGTAGATTCATGGTGAATGCTAGATGTAATTGTAGGAAAATTTTGTTAAATAGTAGTAGGTGATAATAAAATATTGTCTTTTTTAGAGATATTATGCTTATAGGTATGTAGGTAGATAAGGTTTAGGGGGGATAATCTTAATAGAAACAATGACAAATCAAGAAAAAAAAAAGGAAGTGACACCTATGAATTTCGCCCATAAGACTCATAGGAAATAATGAAGAATGATCTTTGTCTATAGGACTTTCAGGGAGCAGTGATAAAGGTAACTATGTGTAGTTGCATCATAGGTGTACTTCGCTAGGCTCTCGAGGAAAGTGATGAGAAGTGACACACATATACTTCACGGAGGCTTCTAAGAAGAGTAATGGAAAATGACACCTACGAGCTTTGTCCTATGGGAGTTTATTTGTAAGTTCAGTTGGAACCTAGTTTCTCAACACTGAGATCACTAGTGGTTGTACTCTTAATATTATAATTTGTTTTCTTTTAATTGTTGTGAGGCAACATGTTTTGTGTGTGTTTGTATGATATGTTGTTTGATTTTATGTTTTTTATTGAAAATATAGGACTAAAAGATTGTCCCCCAAATGTAACATCTTATTTTAATAACATAAACTACTATAATAAAACATTTCATTATAAATATTAAGAAAGTAACCTATCTAAGGTATCTCTTATATTGGTACAATCATTCAAAAGATATGACTATAATAATATAAGACATATACATCTCTAACTTCTATACCGTGGTTCTATTTCAACATTATAACTAACATGATCTAATATTCTCCCATGACTAGGACAACTGACTAGAATAACCTTTAAGATGTGTCCTTACACCTGTATCTTCATCTGTTCACACTGATAAGGTAATCATTGAAAAAAGAAAGAGACAACTACGCATAACACAAACAAACACAAGAGGGTAAACTAACTTGCAAAAAGAAACATCATATATAAATGAAACACATTGTATCATAATACAATTCACTCCAAACAATCACATTGACATAAATTGTATAACCAAAGACTTTCCTAGACTCAATTATTTGGATAAATGCATTGATATCAGATTCACTAGAGACATGCATTTGTGGTGACTTCTATTGATTTGAAGAGCCATTGTCAATGGATTTATTCCTACCATTCACAAGGTTAATTCCCTTCGCATCTTAGGCGAAGAAAAAGTTCTTAGATTAAAATCTCCTGCGATTCTCACCACATAACTCATTATACTCTATATAAGTGTGAATGCTTATTAGAGTGTTAGGATATCTCCTTGCTTGAATCCATATATAAATGCATACACTAAAGAAGCATACATCAAAAGGGCTTCCTCCACGAAATTCCATACATTCTCCTCATTTCATATCTTCAACATACATACTTTAGACTTCATATCACATTTTCTCAAGTATATTGCATAATAGGTTAACAACACATATACCAAATGTTTAGGATTTTAAAAGTAAAACCACAACTTCTAGAAAACTCTGAAAATTACTTTCTTACATTCAAATTAAATATAATTAAATAAAGAATTCAATGCAAAAAGAATCAACTCAATTGGGTAACCATGGAAAAAGTTATGCACCAAACAAGCAACAAAGGTCAAAGTTGTCAAAAACCTAAATTATAGGAATCTTACATGAAAAACTTCTCTCACTACAAATATTCAATTCAAGATCCCAACGGTCAAAACAAGAAATCATATGTCTAGGACCTGCTATAAAAAATTCAGTTTGATCCGACGGTTATTGAATTAGGAATCTGATTTACCCGATTGTTTCTGTAAAATTATATGATCCAAATCATATGATTAGGACGTGTTGTCAAAATTTTAGCTTTATCTGACAGTTAATTAATTAAGAATCTCATTTTTCTCAAGATGAATCTGAACAGGAACACCCAACTCACCTAGTGAGAGGATTGCTTGCCCAATGAGAAAACCCCTCTGGAAAAATTGATTTTGGAACTCACTCAACGAGTTGTTTGCTGGTCCAGCAAGTATGCACGATGTAGAAGCCAAATTTCCTAAAATTTGACAATACCAAATGACCAAAAACCTAATTTCATGTATCATACATGTTCCAAATACATCGAACTCGTGATAAACAACTCAAACCATCTAACATTACCACATTTGTAGTTCATACTATAGAAAGCCCCAAATTTCATGACACATACATATTAAGATATATAGTTAGGGATTTTTCATCACATACTTACAAGGAACAAAAATTAACAAACCCATTTAAGCTAATAATCACATGAATCAACATACAACCAAAAATCAACAAGAAAGTTCCTCATGTAGCAATTGGAATTTTAGCTTCCCTCACCTTAAACAATACTCTTGAGCTCCTAAACACTTTCCTACAACTTCCATCCACAAAAAAACCTAACTACACACCACAAAAGATCAAATCAATGATATAGGGCATGGTTTGACTCAGAACATGTAGGAAGTCCATCCTAGCATGAAGGAACCACATGCATCTTAAAAAAAGCTAAGAAAATGGAAAACACATATTCGACCCTAGAAAAAGTGTAATAAAGAAACTTACTCTATTCATGTTTTTGATCAGACAAGGTGGAAGAGCTTTCCATGGTGATTCCAACAGTAGGCCTTGAGGTAAGAATGAAGGAGGTAGGAGTGAGATATCAAGGAGAGAAGATTGAGGTTTTAAAGAGAAAACTGATTTGGGGAAGATGAGAACTGCGTTTTTGTTTTCTAGAGGGTGTTGTTTTTATTTTTAAGAAAGAAAAGGTTTTCACACCAAACATGTCCTTATATTGACCACTCTCTCTAATGTTGTGCATCTTTCTCAACACCTACACAATCATATGCTCTCGTGATAAATTATAATCAGGTGGAAACCACAACCACAAACAAGTGGGTGAGCTAACGTAAACAATAGTTGTCATAACAACAATTTTCATCACATTATAAGTTTAAATATATTTTTCAATAAAAATTATAAACTCAAAAAAGATATCATACAAACATACACAAAATCTATTTTCTCACACAATAGTATAACCACTAGTGATCTCAACGTCATAAAACTGAGTTGTAACTCTCACATGCAACTTACAAACAACTGTTCAACTTCCCTTGTTCTCCAGGAGTCTTGTTGACGAAGCTCGCAGGTGCAACTTTCCATTACTCTCATCGCGAGTCCTGACGAACTTCACCTTCGATACAACTATACAAAGTTACCCTTCACCACCTTTCTCTAAATCACCACACACACAATCATTTCAGCAATCATCCCCTTGCCTATATAGGGTTTCTCACGCAACATTAATACACCACCAAAACTCGTTATATATTCACAAATGAGATACAAAAACAAGTTAAACGATGTTGAAACAATTAAAATAGCTGAAAACAATTAGCTCCTCTCACAATACCAACAAAGACAAGCAAAAAAGAAGAAGAAGGAAAAAACACGGTTAAAACAGCTAAAGCAATTAGCTCCTTTCACAACACCAACACAAGCACAAGGAAAAAAAGGAAAAAAAACATGCTGAGATATTTTAAACAAAACAATATTATCATCTAAATTGGTGAATGAACAATATACATATAATGGAAAAGTTATAAAAATGTTTGTTTGTTTGAAACTACAATTTGTTGGAAAGATAGTTTGTAATCAATGGTGACTTTACTCACTACTCAAGTTGGGCATATCACACTTACAAAAGTGGTGAAAGAGACTCAATGGTTAAAGAGGGTGATACGAGAGTTGGGCATGTATAACTATTCTTTATGATAGTCAAAGTGTCATACTTTTAGTTGATCATTAGATAAATATATGATAGAAGAACCAACCACATGTATGTGAGACTACACTTCATTAGAGATGTTGAGTATAAAGAAGTCATGATTACAAAGGTAGCTTAGAAGGATAACCATTTACGAAAACTCTACCAAGACTGAGATTCAATCATTGCTTGGAGGAAAGGGTTCAATATGTTTTTAACTTAGACACGAAATTGGAATTACTCTTTGTATCAAACTTTAGAAATTAATGGATATAGTCATTTTACCCAACATTTTTAACTTTTTTTAAGTGTTAAATGATGTTTTAGGCTATCTTTTGAGTTCTTTACACCATGTGACACATTCCAGCTCAAATGCCAACTTGGAACAACATTTAACACATAAAAATAAGTTAAAGTCGTTGGGCTAAAAAGACTATATCAATTTATTTTTAAAGTTTAAGACCAAAATATATCAAAGTTTGAAATATAAATTTAAAAACTAAAAATATATTTAACCCTAAAGAAAAATTACAAGAAGCTTTTCCATGATTTGAAGTCAAGGTAAATAATTGTAATACATTAACTCTAAATCACAATCGTCTAATGAAAAAGCATACAAGACCATCTACTAAAAAAATGTAATAATGTTTGATTTAGTTAGATTGTCTATCGTCTACTACCTCTATTAGATAGTGTTTTGTCCTGAGAGGTTTTATATTATTCCTTTTCTATACTATATATATAGCATGCAAAACTCTATATGTAAATAACAAACATTATATTAAGTCATATTCTAATTATAACATTTTGTTATGATACAATTTTTTCTTTTATTCTTATTATTTGTATTTTCTTTTGTGATGATTTTTCTAACCCAACAAAATAATTTTTTCCTTAATTTCTCTTATTTAAATGTGATTTACTTAAATATTTAACTTGAATCGAACTTTGCGAGTAATTTCATTACTTATAACCTAACGATGGTAACTCCAATCCAATGACTTCAAATTGATAACTTTACATTCTTAAATTTATTAGGTCCGCCATTACTTTTTTGTTTTTTCTAAGAATGACTGTAATGTTGTGTTTGGATGAAGCAATTCAATAGGGTCATTGATTTCTTTGGAGAATTTGAAATTCTTTTTAATGAAATGCTTTGTTTGGATAGAGAAATTAAAAAGCATTTAAAAATGCATGCATTTTTTTGAAGTATTTCAATTAGATAAATTAGAAGAAATTCAAATATCCTAAAAAAAGGTGAAATTTGAAATTCTTCTCACTAAACCCTAAATAGATCCAGCAAACCCGACAACCATGACAGACTAGGCTAACCAGACGATCCAGATGAATCAGACCAATCTGACGACACAAATGGGTCGAGCATGCCCAACGACCCAGACGGGTCGGGCATGCCCAACGATCCAGACGAACCGGGGTGTTCAGGTCAGCCCGACCCATTTGGGTTGTCGAGCCCATTTCCAAGTTTATCATGAACTCAAAACATAATTAAGCCTAAAATAAATATTGTTAAAATAAAATTTTATCTTATACAAAAAATTTAATTATTTTATCTAAACAAGAAATTGAAATGTAAGATATTTTAATTTCTTTATCCAAATAAGTTATTTAGAAAATGATGAAAATTTAATTGCAAGCAATTCAAATACAATCCATTTCAATTTTTCAGTATTATAGAAATGCGTCATCCAAACACAAAGTAAGTGTTTACCTAATGAAATGACTTTAAACTTTTCTGTAATATTATATATTATATCGATACAATTCAAACTATTAAACAATAACTTTTTCGATGTTTTCTTATGTTTATGGAATATTAATTCTTCTTATTTATATTTTATTTTCGGCAAAAGTTAATATGGTTTTATAATAAAGTATTTAACAGCTAATTAGTTAAGAATGTTTATCTTTATTTACGTAACTAACATACAAAATCTTGCTAATCGCTACCTTGTTAAAAGAAAAAAAAAATAGTACTTTCAAATAGTTGATAGAGTTTGGCAAAGTAAACTAAGATAAGATTTTATATGTTTGACATCTAACTAGTTTCGAGTATCCTTTTTAGGAATAAATACAAGTTTTGAGTCTTTATATTCCCCTTTAAAGTTAAGACGTGTGAATAATTTTCTTTATAGGACTTACTAGAAGTTTTATTTTTCCTCAACCATTAAGTTAATTTATACATTATTTAATTGATACAAACGTTTTTAATTTATATATACAAACTCGTTTTTTTTTTCTTGAAAAAAATATTGTTTTATTGTCATTATTTTTGAAAAAAGAATAATGTTACTTAATTAGTCATATAGTTGATTTACTTCCTTAGTTCTTTTTGTTTTTTTAAATAAAATTAGCGAAAATATAACATGCTATCGCGCCGGTGTGTTGAAATTTTCTTAATTTTTATAAATATTTAAATTAAGATGAATAAAAATATATAATTAATTTTGAAATAATTATTAAATATAAAATTTGAAAAATAATTTTTTTAAAAATAACGGTTAAAAATAAAAAAAACTTTTAAAATAACGATTAAAAATAAATTATTTATAAAATAATTAATTTTAAAAATAATAATTAAAGATAAAATTGAAATATCAAAATATAGACATTTTTTTATATATTGGTATAAATACACCTATTTAGCAACTCACTTTCATTATATAATATTATATATATATATATTACTTTTAATTTTTTAATAGTAATAATCTTAACTACAATGATTAAAAGAGGATAAAATAGTGGCATGACATGAACAACTTTTAAATTAGAAACTAAATAAATAAAAAAAGATTGTACATGACGGTAAATACTAACCAACAGGAAAACTTGATGTGATGAGACAAATTTTCTTCTATAACTTAAAACCAAAAAGTTTGAACACGAAGAAGTAATAAACACTAAGAAAAATAAGATGAAAAAGGTTATGCAAATAAATGTTAGAGGGTATTCATTTGAAAACCTTAATTAGATTATTCAGTTTATGAATTTGTAACGAAGACAAGACTTCACATCGAGAAATCCTTAGAAAAGGACCACATAGAATAGTAGAATGAATGCGTTGAGTTACACATTAATTTGGATGCAAAGAAAGAGAAAGAGAGAAAGAGAGAGTGATTTGTGTTAGTTGGAGAGAGTCTTTGGCAGCCTGGTGGAAGCGAAAGAAGAAACGGTCATTTGTGTGGCACAGAGTTGGACCAAAGCAAGTGAGAATACAACACAAGACAACACAACAACGCAACCATGAAAAGAAAAGAAACACGAACAAACAAACGCGCATTACTCGCTATCGCCGCAAGACCAAGCACACAACAGAAACCACTTCTTTTTAATACCATTCTTTCCCCTCTATCTTTTCAATTTTCAACTCCTTCCTATTTAACTACCTAACTCTCCTTAGACTATAGCATTTTCTCTTCGCTCCCAAAGGTGATCATACTTTTTCTTTTACTTTTCTCCCTTGTTTCCCAAAAGGGGTTTTCTCCCAAATGGAGTTCCTGTGTTTCGCATGTTAAAGCTGCAGTCTTTCTGGATGATAAGCTGAATGCTCGAGTCAGATTGGGATTATCAGCTGATCTGGAAATGGGGTTTTATCTTTGGAGTTCATTCTCTATTCTGCTTTTCTTTTCTTTTTTTGGGTTTGTGAAATTGGAAAATTATCCTTCAGTATAGTTCGGTGTTTTTTGGCTGTATAGAGTCGTCTGAAGGATCTAAATTTGATCACCGATTCAATTCAGCAGAAAAGAAATACAAGAATGGAACAATTGATAGGGAAATTGAAACAATTGACTTTTCTTGAAATTTCTGTTATCGAGTCCATGCAATTCGGTTTGGTTTGTGAGAATTTTAATATTCCTATTCGTGATATTTACCAAGTTCATCAATTCGTGTCAAGTTGTTGGACAAAGTCGTGAATAATCTCTGTGGAGCATGTTATTTGTTCTAGCTTGTTAAAGTGTGTGCTTGAGTTCCATGCCTTTGCATTGCTATATCTATAGTGTTTGCAATTGAAATGTATAAATTGCACTTTTCACTTATGTTGAAATATGGTAAATAGTGCAGAGTGCAGCAGTCACATCCCAGGATCATTATGAGTTGTGGCTGCTTTGGAGCCTCAACTCTTAAGAAGAAAAGGAATCCTTCTCATACTCCTAATGAGATTGATGGTGAGGGTGGTTGTTGATTACTTTTTTTGATATTCTGCAGCCTTTCAATAATGCTACACACTATTGATTGCAGGTTTCCTGTTCCTTTTATTGGCTTTAGTTGGAACACAGGCATAATTTGGGGATTTTTTCTAGTTTGGTTGTTTTTGATATGTGGTACAATAATGATGTTTAAAAGAGTTCTGGTATATATATTTAGGAATACTTTTATAACTACACTGTTTTGTTTTTCCTATATTTATCACTGTTTTGATTGTTATACACATAATCTTTTGTTTCTCAGGCTTTCCACTTGATAATGTTAAGAATTTTTCTGATAAAGACCTGAGACTGGCCACTGATAACTATCATCCAAGCAAAAAGCTAGGACGAGGAGGTTTTGGAACTGTTTACCAGGTATTTAAGTCACAGAATCTAGTATAAGTTGTAACATCATGGGAATTAATGTGCCTGTTCATCAGTTGTAACATTGCCAAAAAAGATTCTTTCAGTTCAGAGGTGTCTGTGCTACAAGAGGGCTATTTTTAATTTTCTCTTTTCACTTATATCTTTCTGTAATGTTGAAATAAGATTTCATTTGTTACTGGTTTAGCTTAGTTAAGCTGAGGTACCAAGAAGAAATAACATCACATTTTTATTATTTTATTCTCCTCTTGATTGTTATGCCTGTACTAAATATCCATGTTGAAATTTGCCAGGGAACCTTAAAAAATGGAAGACAGGTAGCAGTGAAGACACTTTCAGCTGGGTCAAAGCAGGGAGTTCGAGAATTTTTATCTGAAATTAAAACTATCTCAAATGTTAAACATCCAAACCTAGTTGAATTGGTTGGTTGCTGTGTTCAAGAAACTAATCGCATATTAGTGTATGAATATGTGGAAAATAACAGCCTTGATCGTGCATTACTTGGTAAATTTCCAAATGCTTTGGTGTGAATCATGGAATCACTAATTAAAATCCATGTGCAGATGATAGAATGAAACGATAACCTTTTGTTTTTTGTTTTATTGTACATTTTGTAGGTGCAAGAGGTTCAAATATCAGATTAGACTGGAGAAAAAGATCTGATATTTGCATGGGTACTGCTAGAGGTCTTGCATTTCTTCATGAAGAACTTGTGCCACACATTGTGCATAGAGACATCAAGGCAAGCAACATACTACTTGACAGACATTTCAAGCCAAAAATAGGAGATTTCGGGTTGGCTAAATTGTTTCCAGATGACATCACTCACATTAGCACAAGGATTGCTGGAACAACGTATGTTGTATTTCAGATTCATGGATAAATTTTTATGGTTTTTAAACTAATACCTATTTTTCTTACAGGATCTTGTATCTCAAGAGATATGATCATGGAAAAATCTATTTGTAGTTTTTATGAAAAGTGAAGAGGTTCACAACCTCTTGTTTGAATTATAACTAAAACTTAGATGATAGCATATCAAATTTCCTCACAGTTGTGTAGGAAATTTAGGTCAAAACATTTCTAGACCTGAGCATTACTGTTCACTGGTTCCTCAACCTATGCTCTACAACATCAATTTTTATGTTTATACTCAATGCTCCACAATTTTCACAAAGAACCTAGAAGGAACCTACGTATAAAGGAGGGTGGGCAAGCGCACCTCTTGGTTTTGTTAAAATTATTACCAAATATCAGAAGAAAATTTATTTTGCCTCCCTTAATTCTTTACTTTTATTTTAAAAGATTGCTGGATTGAGATTCAAATAATTTTTAATTGTCCGCACTAATTTAGGGTTTTAAATCCGATACTGCTTGGACAGTGGATCTGAAAAGTGTTATGACCTGCTTTGGTTTGAAAATGCAGTGGTTACTTAGCACCAGAATATGCAATGGGTGGCCAGTTAACCCTGAAGGCTGATGTATATAGTTTTGGTGTTCTCATTCTTGAAATAATCAGTGGCAAAAGCAGTGCAAGGACAAACTGGGGAGGGTCTAACAAGTTCCTCTTGGAATGGGTATGTATGTTTCATCTTCCCACATATATGCAACCTATGTGTTCATTGTTCTCAATTTGGACTTAATGATCTTTGCAACAAGACAGGCCTGGCAACTGTATGAAGAAGGGAAACTATTGGAGCTTGTGGATCCAGACATGGTTGAATTTCCTGAGGAAGAGGTAATAAGGTACATGAAGGTTGCTTTTTTCTGCACACAAGCTGCAGCAAGTAGAAGGCCAATGATGTCCCAAGTTGTGAATATGCTGTCGAGGAACACGAGGCTGAATGAAAAGGAACTAACAGCACCAGGGTTTTTCCAGGATTCAGGAACATCGTCTCAGAAGAAATCATCTTTTGAATCCACAAGCTATCAATTTAGCTCTAACCCTTCCAGTATTACTCACTTGGCCCCACGGTGAACCCTTCCACTAAACGTTTGATGTGTGAATTGCAGAGTTAAAAAAATAGTAGGAAAGAAAGAGAGAGAAAGTGAACAAAGAGGGATTGTCTTCTTTTTTTATTTTACATTTTTCTCTTTTTTGTATATTATTTTTTATAAATGTATTTTAATTTATAACGTGGGCTTGGATTAGTTTTCTTTTCTGAAAATAGGGTTTTATATTTTTTTTGGTAATAGATTTTTCGAAGTAATCTCTTTTTGACATGCGATAAGAAAATATCAATGTTTGTGTGTGTATAAACAAATTTCCTGTATTTTGAACTGGAGGCCGGCCTTGCCGGCCTTTTTTAAGTGTTTGGTTTAATTAATTTAAGAAATTATTAGTTCTTTAGTCAGGAGAACATTTTTTCAAAACTGTCATATTCAACTTATAAACAATGTCAAGCTCAGTTGTGAAAGGTCCAATCCATTGTTAAACCAGAATTAGACTAACGAAATTATGAATTTTGCCATTTAATTTCACATGACAATACAAGTCAAACAAATAATATTCGTCAAAATTGTTTACGATCTACGAAGAACTAAGATAATAAAAATATAAATAGAGAGAGAGGGATCAAAAACACAAACAATGAAAAATAAGAATACAAAGCAATAATCATAGAAGAGAAAAAATACTCTTTATTTTAAGATGATGTATTAAACCCATCAAGATATGAATTTCCAAGGTCAAATAATAGTCAATAAAGGATACAATTGATACAAAACCTCGAAGTTGAAAACAAATTGCACACCAAAAAAACCATAGAAGTATGACATAAGGATCCGTAAAGAATTGCCAGATGAATAAGGATAGCAGAAGAAAGATTGTTAGGGCTATAGTGTGCAAAATAAGGCTTATGTAGAAGCCTGCTCCTCAAGGGGTAGTGAAGCTTCTTTCTGGGGTAAATCCGCAGAACCGTTATTAGTGGTGGCATCCTTTGGTTGTGATTCAGGTGTACCTTCTGATGCAGATCCATTTGTTTTAGGTGCTGTTTCTTTTTTATCTTTCCCATCTTTGGGGTCTTTAGCTGGTGCAGGGGGAGGGGGAATCATGTGAGGTGGTGGTGTATGCTTAAGCTTCAACAATATCTGCCTCAGCCTAGAAAGATCTGTGGGTTTGCCAGGCTTTGGGCCTTGAAGAACTGTGATTGATGGCTTCTTATCCTGATCCTTTTTGGCTCTTTTCTTCTCAATGTTGGGAACCTCACGAGGAATTATCTCCCCTATAGCTTTCCAGTAATTTTTGTCAGCCTCTTTGTGGAATTTCTCTTGATTAGCCAGGTACAACTGCTCCATAAGTTTATTTCTGAAGTTATACGAACATAAAATGATAATTGCGAATATAGATTATATGTGTTGGGTCTAGAAATTACCTTTTCCCTTTCTCTGTTTTGAACCTTGTTGGTTTCAACATTAAGCTTCCTTTTCTCATAGAAAGCCACCTTATACTCCTCGGCTTCCTCAATAATCTTTATTCTCGCGTCCTTTTCCCTTTTCTCCTTCTCCTCAAGCTGAATGGCATTTTGACTGCAATGAATTCGCTTTTGTTAACCGATTGAGGAAAACATGCAATAGATCTTAAACATTAATTGGAAAAGATCAAAGAGCAAGCAAGACACAGAGTTACCGTAGGTTCAAGAATAGTTTTCGTCAGAAAATCATACAAACGTAATTTGTATTAATGGACACATTTAACATTTTTATATTGAGTATATTAATTAATAACATAATTGTTAGAAACGAGCTTTAAGCCTAACTCAACCCCAGACAACCGACTATGTGAGACTCTAAGTACTCTAATATATTAAAGGATGAGATTTAAACCTAACTCAAATCCCACAAACCGACTTGTAAAATGAGGTTTGCACCCACTTATATATTGTGAATTTGCCTTATGTCTAGTCGATGTTGGACTTCCAACAATAATTATATTTTAAAATTCCTTTTTATGCATTATATTGTCATCTTCCAGAATGCACTATGCAAAATAAAACACATCCGATACCAATATTTATAAAAGAAAAATTGCACTGTCATCAAGTATCTGGTTCTCTGATTTTATTGAGTAATTACCAACATCAAATTCAGGTTATTTACGAATATGAACTTGAAATGACAACAGCAGTTTATGAAATAAATTTTAAAAAAAAAAAAAAAACCCTACCTTAGTTGCGTGTAAAGTTATGCACCACATAAAAATTAACGTAAATATTAATATTTCATATTAAATTAGAATCCTAATTTCACCATCGGCGCCACTTAATATTAAAGCAAAACTTGAATTCAGCAGTTTATGAATCAAAACATCGTTAGTTTATCTTCGTTGAGCCTACAGTAGACACTCAATGCATGACGTAAAGAGAGAAATCAAACATTAGAAATGCAAAATAATGTACCACACTTATAAATAGATAGAATCAGTGTCAATGTAAACCTACGTAAGTATCAAAATTCATACAAGATGAATCTTACGTACTTACACTAGGTTATATTACTCCATGAACTACACAAGCAGAAGAAACGGAAAAGGGGGAAAATAAATAAATTCCGCTAGAAAAATGTGCTTGGGACGATTCCACACAATTCTTCCCAAGTTTGATCATCATCAGATCAGGTCATTTGTAAATTGCTTCCCTGGGGAAGAGACGATAATGGAAAATGGAACACTCAATGTAATGAACTGGAATACGATCATCTCACTTCAACCGCTCAACAAAGTTACTCGATCCTTCCACTATTTTATTAATGCAGACCATTCAGATAAACCAAACTGTAGAATTAGCTGACTGAAGTCCAAGCTGCATAGCATCCAACAACTTATATTTTCATGCGACAAAATTTACTCTCAAAAACACTAACCACTCAGATCCAACGTCCACATTACCAGTAAGGGACCATGGAAGATAAAAACCGGTGAATGCAAATCATTTACTCCCTCCCACCAATGCACAAAATTATACTAAGCGGAAAATCATGCAAATCAATCGCTCAAGTAACTATTCCAAGTAAAATAGGATAAAAAAACTACATCAATTCGCTTCTTCCTATCCCCAATCCTAACCGAATAGATCTAAGCGAACTCAAACAAGATCTGAAAATTCACAAAACGAACGAACTCTTAAAACTTAAAAAAAGGTTTAGACAGAGAGAAAGTTACCGGCGCCACTCCCGAAGGACGTAGCCTTCCTCCGGCTCCATTTCTCCCGGTGGCGGCAGCACCGGTCCGTCGGAGACAAAGACGCCGTTGCTATAGCCGTTTTCGGAGCCATTTTCGTTCCCATTCTCGACTACGTCGAAGGGAGACTGAGTGTAGCCTGGATCGGGATCGCTGAAGCCGAAGATCTCCGGCGAAGCCGCCGCCACATGGTCGATGGGGACGTCTTCGGCGGGGAAGGTGGAGAAATCGCCGTAGCCGGAGAAGGTGTCTGCGGCGGCGGGGGCGGCGAAGTGGTCATCGTCGACGGTGAAAACGTCGAAGGTGGAAGACATGTCTCTTAGATTTTTCTCTGAAGAAATGGGTATTTTCTTTTTCTCCGTACTGTGAAGCGCTTTGAACGGAATAGAGAGAGATCAGTGCGAAGCACAAACACTTTTGTTACTTCTGCTTGACTTTTCAAATAATTAACGGAGAAAAGAAAAGTATCCAAAATATCTGCCATTATGTCGAATTTAATTGAAATGTCTTGTATCAATTATATTTTAGTTCAATTACACAGATTATTAATTTATATATACTAACAGTAAGAATGAGTTGTTTTTTCACTATGGTTTAACTATAAATTGTTATTTAATTTATTTATTAACCTTTATAATATCATCACTTAAAATTTATATTAGTTCACATGAAATCGAATTTCCTAATCTCCTATTCTATAGAGCGTGAATGGACACGCCAACAATATTTTAATATATATGAGCATAACTTTAAAAAGTAATGATAATTATTTTCGCATTTTTTAAATCTTAGAAAATAATATAATTATATAATGTAATTGAAAAGTTTTAAAAAATTATTTTAAATATATTTTCATTTATAGTATGAAAGAATGAAAATTAAAGTTGAAAGATTATGTCTGGGTGACAAAAAACCCGGTTTGACCTATCTTGTCCTTAGCTCACAAATAATAGATTGGGATTGACTACGGATGTTAACGGGGCGGGTAGAATACGAATATTAGTTTTTTTGCCTGTTGGATAAATTTTTGTCACGTACCCGTACTTAAATCTGTTCGGGTATACATTCACATATTTTTGTAATATTCATGGATATCTCCGGGTATCTGCAGGTATGTTCAAAAGAAAAAACTAATACTTAATACCATATTTTAACCGTAAATTCGAATAAAAATACAATGTATAACATTCATAAATTTCAAACAAAGTGCAAATAACTCATTTAAATAATATTGAATGACAGTTTACAAATAAATGAAGATTTTTAAAAACTAATTAATAAAAAATAACCTATTCAAATTAATATTTTAATCATGTTTTTTTTAATTTAAATTAGAGTATGGCGGGTACGGATATCCACAGGTACGGATATTATGATATCCGTACCCGTCCCGTTGACATGCGGGTATAAAAAATACAAGTACCTATTACCTGCGAGTATCAATATTCATTTGCTACTCATGAAAAATTTTATCCACAAATATTTTTGACATACCTAGGTTGGACCGGCCTACTAATAAAAAATGCGTGAAAAACTATAATCTATCCCACCACAAAATTGGTGACAGACTCCACTTTTTATTTATTTTTAACTTTTTTTTAAATTTATTTAAATTTTTATTTATAAAATTTATTTATATATATACTTATAAATAAATATTTAGATCATATAAATATTTTTTAAATTTATAATTGGTCAATTAATATCTTTAATTATATAAATTAAAATAATAATTATATTTATATTTAAATTTCTATTATTATTAATAATTAAAATTTAATTTATAAGTGTTAAGAGTTTAAATTATAAAAGTATTGTTTATTTACATTAATATAAAATATAATATTATGTATTATGTATAAAATAAGAAGATCGGTTCAGTGACTTTTTGGAAATAAGTTTCGTAATTTTACTATTGAATAGTTAATTTTAATTTTCAAAAAATAAAATAAAATAAACCGGTTAAAAGTTAAATAAAGTTACTTGACTCAATCCGTCCCTATAAAACAAATAGTTATATTTAAGAGTATGATATATTTTAAAGGTAAAGTAAATAGTTGACTTAAATATCTTTTTAGTCTTCATTCTCGTAGTGTTTATTGTGGATGATCCTCATTTTTACCAAATGTTTAAAATGGTCCTTATTTTCGCAATTCGTGTTTCAATTAGTCATTTTCTGTTACGTTGTTTAAATCAGTAACGGAGCACTGTACAAGTGACACAGTTTATATTACGTTGTATTGTGGTGTATTACGTGTACAATACAAGTGGATTATTAACGTTAAAATTTCAATTTTGGGCAAAATGTGCAATTAGGTATTGTCGCTGCAATTAGGGATTGTCGTGGGTGGGAGGCGATTTCTGCATCTCCGATTTGCAGAGGAAGCAATTGGACGTGGTGATTTCTTCATTCGATTTTAATTTTCCAGATAATCATCATCGATGAGGTAAGTGCTTTGCTCGGGGGTTTAGGATTTTTGGGATTGTGATAAATTTTGCATATTTCAATCAGTTGGGTTTAGGGTTTTCGTGATTATGTTTTGGGATTTTTTTGTGGTTCGAATGTTGTGATGTTATGCATGGCGAGGTGTTACTTGCGTGATTTTTTGTAGTTTTTGTTTGTAGGTGTAAGCCTTTTTTTTTCAGTGTTATAAAGTTTTGGGCCTGGCCTTTTCGGAGGCCCAAGGCCAGCCCTTCAGTAGGACCCTATACCCCATTCAGTTGTCTCATTTGATTCTTGTCACCTTTTCAGAAACAACTCTCCTCTCCATCCCATAACTAAAACAAGGAGCTCTGCTAGGGCACAGAGGAAACTCCATCTTCAAAGCTAA
>Ga0214545_1006781_pt1 | contig 19679 bp, 6 predicted proteins | sample CNSS4metaG_FD_160064 | JGI IMG/M metagenome (GOLD analysis project Ga0214545, IMG submission 160064) | Root nodule microbial communities from cowpea collected in UCLA plant growth center, Los Angeles, California, USA - CNSS4 | ecosystem: Host-associated > Plants > Roots > Nodule | place: USA...
AGTGTTATGAATTAATGGTCGTCCTTTGATTTATAACAATTAATCATATGATTGATAATCATATTATTCATTACTCTTTATGTAATATTTTGTATTTACTATTTGATTTCATATCCTTTTTGGGTTATCATGTTGTATCTATAAATAGGACCCGTCCTATCAGTAATAAGACACACATACAAACAGAAGTTGCTCCCTACTCTCTCATTCTCTATTCTTCCTCTCCTTTGTCTCTCTCTTATTACCTTTATTTTATAACCATTACCAAATTTTACTTTATCTTAAAAATAATTAAAAATTATCATTATATAAGTTTGATTTATCGTAGAAAAAATATGAAAATGTATAAATCAAAGTAACATATTTTAATAAAAAAATATTTAAAAGATAATGTCATAAAAAATTTATAACTAAAAATTACTTTTTAAACCTTATTTTAATACAATTTTGAAATTTTCGTTATTAATTATTTTTGTAAAAATAATTTGAAATGTCATATTTTTACATCATATTCATAATTAAGTTGCGGACATAATTGTAATTTTGATATCACCCTCAAACCCAGACATAATAGAGATGATTGAAAAATAGAGGAATTTCTCTTTTCCTTTCCCTCTTTCTCCCTCAAGGTTGGTTGATTGGAGGGAGAACGATCGGATGACATCAAGTAGATAATAGTGTGAAGTTTGTGTTGTTCACTTTAAGTGGATTAAAGATGAAAGTGGTTGGATTTCAAATAAGTTTGTGAATGTTTGTGAATGATTTGATGGATGTGATAGATTAAAAGTTATATTTAAATCAAGAAAAAACAAGATTACCGAATTGTCCTTTATTTTAAATATAATTAAAAATTATCATTATATAAGTTTCATTTGTTGTAGAAAAAATATTAATATATAGGAATGAAAATAACATATTTTATTAAAAAATATTAATAAAATAATGCAAGAAAAAATTTTATAATTAATAATTACTTTTTAAAGCTTATATTATAACAATTTTAAAATTTTTGTTATTTTTACATCATTTTCATAATTAAGCTGAAAAATAAATTGAGGATATAATTGTAATCTTGATATGACCCTCAAACCATTACATAAGAAACATGATTGAAAATTAGAGGAATTTCAATCACTAGTGCATGGAAGGGAAATGACAACAGTTATTTCCAGCTTTTGGCTTCGGGTCCGCACCCGCTGCATATACGACCGAGGTAAAAAGCTAGTATTTTATGCCTCGGTTACAACCCGAGGCATATTTAATTTTTACTGCCTCGGTTCTCGCACAACCGAGGCCTAATGAGCATCAGAAATTAAAAAAAAAACACGCAGAGCTGCGCTGGTCGTCGAAAAAGGGCGGTGCAGTGCAGGCGTAATTGTGTTCCAGCGCACCAACCAACTCAGTTTTGTTACACACTGAAACCTTCCACTGTCCGCGGCCATGGCTGCGCTGTCCTCCGCCATTGCTTCCGCCGCCAAACCCTTCCCTCGCCCTCTGCAATGCCGATCGCGTCGTCATGTCCGTGGCCATCGGAGGCGTGTTTGCGCGAACAGGATTTTTGTAGGTCGTTGTGGTTGAAGAGATCGGAAAGGGAGCTGCGGGGACGGACCTCACAGGAGCGACGGCGGGGGTCGGCAACAACGGCGATGAAATGCTGCCCTAGAGCGTCGGAGGTGTGCGGGATGGTGGGAGCTGTGCGTCGGAGGTGTGCTGGACGGTGGGAGCTGTGCGGGACAGTGGTGCTGGTCGTTGGAGAAGATGAAGGCTGGCCAGAGATGGTGAAGCTCGCAGAGAAATCGGAGAAGATGTCGCTGCACAATGAAGAAATTGGGGTTTTTTAACCCTACGAAGGGATATTGCCTCGGTTATTCGAAACTGAGGCATATTGTACCCTTACTGCCTCGGGTGGGTGCTTGACCGAGGCCTATTGTCTCGCTACTGCCTCGGTTATTAGAGAACCGAGACATATTGCTTCAATAAAAAAAAAAATTCAAATTATGGGTCAACGCGTGAGTCAAAATTTTTTTTTAGCCATATGCCTCGGTTAGTAGGATAACCGAGGCATAAAAGATGAATTTAATTACGAAACTGCCACCGCGTGCTTATATGCAGCGGGTCCGCAGGAACCGAGGCATATACTGTGATGTAAATGCTCCAAAATGCACTAGTGAATCTTCCTTCCCCTCTCTCTGTCAAGGTCTATTGAAGGGAGAGGGAGATGATCAATTCAAGTGGATTAGAGTGTGAAATTTGTGTTGTTCAATTTAAGTGGATTAAAAGTGAAAGTGAGTGGATTTAGAGTAAAGTTTGTTAAAGATTGTGAGTAATTTGATGGATGTGATAGATTAAAGATTATATTTAAATCAAGGAAAAACAAGATTACCAAATTGTCTTTTATTTTAAAAATAATTAAAATTTATCATTATATCAATATTAAGATGTATAAATGAAAGTAAAATATTTTAATAAAAAAGTATTTATAAAATAATGCAATAAAAAATTTAATAATTGAAAATTACTTTTTAAACCTTATTTTATAACAATTTTCAAATTTATGTTATTATCTATTTTTGTAAAAATTATTTCAAAAGTCATATTTTTACATCATTTTCATAATTAAGCTAAAAAATAAATTGGGGACATAATTGTAATTTTGATATCACCCTCAAACCATTGCATAACATAGACGATTGAAAAATAGAGGATTTTTCCTCTTTTTTCCCCTCTTTCTCCCTCAAAGATGATGGGAGCGAGAGGGAGAGGATGACATCAAGTGGATTATAGTGTGAAGTTTTTGTTGTTCACTTTAAGTGGATTAAAGGAGAAAGTGGGTGGATTTAGAGTAAAGTTTGTTAAAGTTTGTGAGTAATTTGATAGATATGATAGATTAAAAATTATATTTAAATCAAGGAAAAACATGATTACCAAATTGTCCTTTATTTTAAAAATAATTATATAATTTTGATTTGTCATAGAAAAAATATTAAAATGTATAAATAAATATAACATATTTTATTAAAAAAGTTATAAAATAATGTAATAAAAATTTTCTAATTAATAATTACTTTTTAAACCTTATTTTATAACAATTTTCAAATTTTCGTTATTTTTACATCATTTTCATAATTAAGCTGAAAAATAAACCGCGGAAAAATTGAAATCTTGATATCACACTCAAACCATTTCATAACAGATATGATTGAAAAATAGAGAAATTTCCATCTTCCTTCCCCTCTCTCTCCGTCAAGGTTGATTGTAGGGAGAGGGAGATGATCAATTCAAGTGGATTAGAGTGTGAAGTTTGTGTTGTTTAATTTAAGTCTATTAAAGGTGAAAGTTGGTGGATTTAGAATAAAGTTTGTTAAAGTTTCTAAGTGATTTGATGGATGAGATAGATTAAAAATTATATTTAAATCAAGAAAAAACAAAATTACCAAATTCTCCTTTATTTTAAAAATAATTAAAAATTATCATTGTATAAGTTTGATTTGTTGTAGAAAAAAAATATTAATATGTATGGATGAAAATAAAATATTTTATTAAAAATATATTTATAAAATAATGTAATAAAACATTTTATAATTAATAATTACTTTTTAAACCTTATTTTGGAACAATTTTCAAATTCTCGTTATTAATTATTTTTGTAAAAATAATTTGAAACGCCATATTTTTACATCATTCTCATAATTAAGCTGAAAAATAAATTGCGGACATAATTGTAATCTGGATACCACCCTCAAACCATTGCATAATAGAGATGATTGCAAAATAGAGGAATTTTCATCTTCCTTCCCCTCTCTCCGTCAACGTTGATTGGAGGGAGAGGGAAAGGAGAAATTCAAGTGGATTAGAGTGTGAAGCCTGTGTTGTTCACTTTAAGGGGATTAAAGGTGAAAGTGAGTGGATTTAGAGTAAATTTTGTTGAAGTTTGTGAGTGATTTGATGAATGTGATAAATTTAAAAAAAAACAAGATCATCAAATTGTCCTTTATTTTAAAAATTGTACTACACTTAGGTGGCTTAGCCTGACTATAGCCTTAAAATCCAGTTAGATAGCTCCCAAAGAGACAAATAATCACCATACATATGCCAAGCAAATAAAAGTAACCAGCCTAAGCCGCTATAAGAGCAACCGGCCTAAGTCGCTAAAGAAGTAACCGGCCTAAGCCGATAACATAAGGAAACTAAGCGAGAACCTGAAAAATTCTTAGCATTACCAACAAAACCCCTAAAGCCCACGATAATCGAACTAAGTGACCTGGACTAAGGCCCAGGCCCACCTACGGCCCAAACAAGGGCCCAACCCATGACGTGGCCAGACATAATTAATAATCTATAAATATGCATGGACCCCAGCAATTACAGGTACGCATTCATTACTCCCGTAATTACTATATTTGACTTTCTGAGAGTTTTTTGCTGACTTGAGTGTCAGAGTCTTCTCCGTAGGTAACCCCTCTCGAGTCCAAACTGGTCCAAATCGAGATACCTACAGATAGCATATGCCAGCCGGGAGGAATCCTACTGAAAAGATTGCGGATTGAGGTAAGGTAACGCTTATGTCTAACATCTCTTATTTGTTCTCCGCACGAACAAAAATAATTAAAAATTATCATTATATAAGTTTGATTTGTTGTAGAAAAAATATTAATATGTATAAATGAAAATAACATATTTTAGTAAAAAATTATTTATATAATAATGTAATAAAAAAATTTATAATTAATAATTACTTTTTAAACCTTATTTTATAACAATTTTCATAATTAAGCTGAAAAATAAATGACGAATATAATTGTAATCTTGATATCACCCTCAAACCATTGCATAATAGAGATGATTGAAAAATAGAAGGAATTTCCATCTTCCGTTTCCTCTTTCTCTGTCAAGGTTGATTGGAGGGAGATAGAGATGATGAATTCAAGTGGATTAGAGTGCGAAGTTTGTGTTGTTCACTTTAAGTGGATTAAAGGTGGAAGTGGGTGGATTTAGAGTAAAGTTTGTTAAAGTTTGTGAGTGATTTGATGGATATAATAGATTAAAAAATATATTTAAATCAAGGAAAAACAGAATTACAAAATTGTCCTTTATTTTAAAAATAGTTAAAAATTATCATTATAGAAGTTTGATTTGTCGTAGAAAAAAATATTAAAATGTATAAATGAAAATAACGTATTTTAATAAAAAATATTTATGAAATAATGTAATAATTTTTTTTAATTAATAATTACTTTTTAAACCCTATTTGATAAAAAATTTCAAATTTTCGTTGTTAATTATTTTTGTAAAATTAATTTCAAAAGTGTTATTTTTACATAATTTTCATAATTAAGCTAAAAAATAAATTGCGGACATAATTATAATTTTGATATCACCCTCAAACCATTGCATAACAAAGACGATTGCAAAATAGAGGAATTTCCCTCTTCTTTCCCCTCTCTATCCCTCAACATTGATAGGAGGGAGAGGTATAGGATGAATTCAAGTGGATTAGAGTGTGAAGCTTGACTTGTTCACTTTAAGGGGATTAAAGGTGAAAGTGAGTGGATTAAGAAGAATGCTTGTTGAAGTTTGTGAGTGATTTGATGAATTTGATAGATTAAAAATTGTATTTAAATTAAGAAAAAACAAGACTACGAAATTGTCCTTTATGTTAAGTATGATTAAAAATTATCATTACATAAGTTTGATTTGTTGTAAAAAATATTAATATGTATAATAGAAATTAACATATTTTATTAAAAAAATATTTATAAAATAATGTAATAAATAATTTTATAATTAGTAACTAGTTTTTAAACCTTATTTTATAACAATTTCCAAATTTTTGTTATTAATTATTTTTGTAAAAATAATTTGAAAGGCCATATTTTTACATCATTTTCATAATTAAGCTGAAAAATAAATTGTTGATATAATTGTAATCTTAATATCACGCTAAAACCATTGCATAACATAGATGATTGATAAATAGAGGAGATTTCCTCTTCCTTCCCCTCTCTCCCTCAACATTGATTAGAGGGAGAGGGAGAGGAAGAATTCAAGTGGATTAGAGTGTGAAGCTTGTCTTGTTCACTTTAAGTGGATTAAAGGTGAAAGTGAGTGGATTTAAAGTAATGTTTTTTGAAGTTTGTGAATGATTCGATGGATGTGATAGATTAAAAATTATATTTAAATCAAGAAAAATATTATTAATATGTATAAATGAAAATAAAATATTTTACTAAAAAAATATTAATAAAATAATGTAATACAAAACTTTATAATTAATAATTACTTTTTAAACCTTTTTTAGAACTATTTTCAAATTTTCGTTATTAATTATTTTTGAAAAATAATTTCAAAAGCTATATATTAACATCATTTTCATAATTAAGTTGAAAAGTAAATTGCGGACATAATTGTAATCTTTATATCACTCTCAAACCATGGCATTCAATATATGATTGAAAAGTAGAGGAATTTCTCCATTCCCCCCTCTCTCTCAAATTTGATTGGTGAGAAAGGGAGAGGATGACATCAAGTGCATTATAGTGGGAAGTTTGTGTTGTTTAGTTTAAGTGGATTTAAGGTGAAAGTGGATGGATTTAGAGTAAAGTTTGTTAAAGTTTGTGAGTGATTTGATGGATGTGATAGATTAAAAATTATATTTAAATCAAGGAAAAATAAGATTACCAAAATATCCTTTATTTTAAATATAATTTTATATTATCAATATATATGTTTGATTTGTTGTAGAAAAAATATTAAAATCTACAAATGAAAATAACATATTTTAATAAAAAAATATTTATAAAATAATGTAATAAAATTTTTTATAATTAATAATTACTTTTTTCATCATTTTCATAATTAAGCTGAAAAATAAATTGCGGACATAATTGTAATCTTGATATCACCCTCAAACCATTGCATAACCTAAGTTGATTGTAAAATAGAGGAATTTCCACTTCCTTCCCTTCTCTCTCCCTCAACGTTGATAAGAGGGAGAGGGAGAGGATGAATTCAAGTGGATTAGAATGTGAAGCTTGTCTTGATCACTTTAAGGGAATTAAAGGTGAAAGTGATTTGATTTAGAGTAAAGTTTATTGAAGTTTGTGAGTGATTTGAAGGATGTGATAGATTAAAAATTATATTTAAATCAAGAAAAAACAATATTACAAAATTGTCCTTTATTTTAAATATGATTAAAAATTATCACTATATAAGTTTGATTTGTTGTAGTAAAAATATTAATATGTATAAATGAAAATAACTGATTTTATTATAAAAATATTCATAAAATAATGTAATAAAAAATTTTATAATTAATAATTAATTTTTAAACCTTATTTTAGATCAATTTCCAAATTTTCGTTTTGAATTATTTTTGTAAAAATAATTTTAAAATCTATAATTTTACATCATTCTCATAATTAAGCTGAAAAATAAATTGTTGATATAATTTTAATCTTGATATTACCCTCAAGCCATTGCATAACAGAGATGATTTAAAATTAGAGGAGTGTTCATCTTCCATCCCTCTCTCCATCAACGTTTATTGGAGGGAGAGGGAGAGGATGAACTCAAGTGGATTATAGTGTGAAGTTTGTGTTGTTCACTTTAAGTGGATTAAAGGTGAAAGTGGGTGGAATTAGGGTAAAGTTTGTTAAATTTGTGAGTGATTTGGTGCATGTGATAGATTAAAAATTATATTTAAATCAAGGAAAAAAAAGATTACAAAATTGTGCTTTATTTTAAAAATAATTAAAAATTATCATTATATAAGTTTGATTTGTCGTAGAAAAAATATTAAAATTTACAAATGAAAATAACATATTTTATTAAAAAATGATTATAAAATAATGTAATAAAAATTTGATAATTGATAATTACTTTTTAAACCATATTTTATAATAATTTTCAAATTTTCGTTATTAATTATTTTTGTAACAATTATTTCAAAAGCCATATTTTTACATCATTTTAATAATTAAGCTAAAAAATAAATTGCGGACATAATTGTAATCTTGATATCACCCTAAAACCATTGCATAACAGAGATGATTGAAAAATAGAGGAATTTCCCTCTTCGTTCCCCTCTCTCTCCCTCAACGTTGATTGGGGGAGAAGGAGATGATGAATTGAAGTGGATTAGAGTGTGAAACTTGTGTTGTTCACTTTAAGGGTATTAAAGGTGAAAGTGTGTGGATTTAGAGTAAAGTTTGTTGAAGTTTGTGAGTGATTTGATGAAGTTTGATTTGTTGTAGAAAAAATATTAATATGTATAACTCAAAATAACATATTTTTTTTTAAATATTTATAAAATAATGTAATAAAAAATTTTATAATTGATAGTTACTTTTTAAACCTTATTTTATAACAATTTAAAAATTTTCGTTATTAACTTTTTTTGTAAAAATAATTTCCAAATTCCATATTTTTTCATCATTTTCATAATTAAGCTGAAAAATAAATTGCGGACATAATTGTAATCTTGATATCACCCTCAAACCATTGAATAACCTAAGATGATTGAAAAATAGAGGAATTTCCACTTCCTTCCCTTCTCTCTCCCTCAACGTTGATAGGAGGGAGAGTGAGAGGATGAATTCAAGTGGATTAGAATGTGAAGGTTGTCTTGTTCACTTTAAGGGGATTAAAGGTGAAAGTGATTTGATTTAGAGTAAAGTTTGTTGAAGTTTGTGAGTGATTTGAAGGATGTGATAGATTAAAAATTATATTTAAATCAAGAAAAGACAAGATTACATAATTGTCTTTTATTTTAAATATGATTAAAAATTATCACTATATAAGTTTGATTTGTTGTAGTAAAAATATTAATATGTATCAAGGTTGATTGGAGAGAGAGGGAGATGATGAATTCAAGCGGATTAGAGTGTGAAGTGTAGGAGCAAATTAACAAATCTGCACAACAATAGGTTTATTGTATTTCTGATTACAGTTGCTTCACTATGTGAAGTGTAGGCCTAGGTGCAATTACGTGGATGCATTGCTTCCAGGAGGAGTTCTTGATTGGTAGATCAAGTTCTTTGGTTTTTAGGTTCTAGAATTATATAGATGTTCTTGTAATTCTTGGATCTTTATTGTGTTAGTGGAATCCTCCTAAGTGGGTTTACTTAGGAGAAGACTGGACGTAGATTCTTTTTGAATCGAACCAGTATAAACTGTTGTGTCTTGATCTATCTCTTCTCTTACAATCATTCTTAATTACCTTAAACAGTCCATAAACACAGAACTGCGAAATTCATTAATTGGGTTATAAAACTTAAATATTCTTTCAAGATTCAACTCAACCAAGTGAAAGACTCATTAACCAATTCAGATTCCCTTCTTGGTTAAGATTATTAGACAAATTTGTTTTAACAATTGGCACCAAAGCTGGTTAATCGCACGATAATCGATTAGAATAATCCTGATATTCTAATACAGCTCAAACCTTTGCGGAAGGGGCATCCATCAATAGGCCACCTTTGTTTGCTGGTGAAAACTACCCTTTTTGGAAAATTAGAATGAAAATTTTTCTTGAATCCTTGGACAAAGGGGTATGGGATGCTGTGGTGAATGGACCTTTTAAACCAATTAAGATAGTGGAAGGAAAAACTATTCTTAAAGAGTTCTCACAGTGGACTCTTGATGAAAATAAGAGGGCATACTATGATGTTAGAGCCAAAAATATTATATCTTCTGCACTAACTTTGGATGAATTTTATAGGGTATCTGTGTGTGAATCAGCCAAAGAAATGTGGGATGTCTTGGAAGTAACCCATGAGGGCACGAATGAAGTTAAAAGGGCAAGGAAGAACACTCTCATTCAAGAGTATGAGATGTTCAGGATGAAGTCTGGAGAAAGCATTTGTGATGTGCAGAAAAGATTTACACATATAGTAAATTACCTCCTAGCTCTTGGCATGACTTTTGACAAAGAGGAACTCAATATCAAAATTTTGAAGAGCTTAAATAGGACACGACAGCCCAAAGTCACTGCAATTTCATAATCTAGAGATCTCACTAGCATGAACATAACCACACTCTTTGGGAAACTAAGGGAACATGAACTAGAGCTTAGAAGACTCAAGGAAGAAGAGGATGGAGAAAAGAGGCACACAATAGCCTTGAAGAGTGCTGTAAAATCTGCAGCAAAACTGAAGAAAGCATAATCTGTAGATGACTCTAATGATGATTATAACTCTGTTACTGAAGCTTTGAGACTAATGGTAAAAGGGTTCTCAAAATTTCTAAAATATAAGAATAAGACTAACAATAATTCTGCAGAAATTAAAAGATCCTCTAGGAAGCAAGAAAAACATGTTCCAACCTGCTATGAGTGTGGAAAAATGGGACACATCAAACCTGAATGCCCTATCCTCAAGTTGAAGCAAAAACTAGAAGAGAAAGGTGTGGCAAAGAAGCACAAGAAGAAAAGGAAACCTTACAACAATGACTCCAGCTCATCCAGTGAATCTGATGGAAGCATTGAGGAAGAGACCAACCTCTGTCTTATGGCTGGAACAGGCTCTTCTAAGAGAAGTGTGAGTAGTTTTAACTCCAATGATGATGAAAATAACTACTATGAATTACTTGATGCTTTTATTGAATTGCATAAGGAAGCCACAAAATTGCAAAAGTCAAATAATAAGCGTAGAGGAGAAATTAAATGGCTTGAAGGTAGAGTAAAGAACCTAGAAGAGGAAAATGAAAATATGATAACAAGTCTTGAAAAACTAGAGAAATCTAAGAAACACTCTAGGTCCAAAGATGACACAAGCTCTCCCCAATGTGAAAAATGCCCAAGACAGCTAGAAAATATAGATTACCTAATGAAAACTCTCTCAAAATTCACTTTGGGAAGATCAAACCTTGATGCAGTGTTAGGATCTCAAAGGAGTGTGCTTAATAAAGAGGGAATAGGTTACAGTGGCAAATCTAATCCATTAGGCACTAGAAATTTTCTAAATATGAGTAAACCAACATCTATCATTTGCTCCTACTGTTCTGAACTTGGTCATGCATCAAATTCCCACTATTTTAAAAATTGTAGGGTTCCTAAAGGAGAGTACAAATGGTGATGAATATCACCCTACAGGGCTTTTCAGCTTGGGCAAATGGCCTGGCCAATTTAGTTTTTTTTCTTTGTCATTAAATAAATACATATTTTTTGAATGATTTAATTTCAGTCTAATAAATGGGCTTTATTATGCAGCGTATTTGGTCCTAGACTATAATATCTGACAGCAGCCTATTAATGTTCTTAGTGTGGATTCATTGTATCCAGCAGCTTGCTTAAGCTAGTTGGACGTGCAAAGAGATTCAGCCTCATATTTGAGTGGTACATATGATGAGGCAGAAGTTTCAGATTTGAGGACAAATCCTTCTCAAGAGGGAGGGCATGATGAGATGCCTCTAACCAAGGGACCCACCACAAGAGCAATGGCTAGGGGGATACAAGAGGAATGGGCCTCCAATGCATATACAAGGCCCAAGATGAACTTTACATGGGCCAAGGAAGATGTGAAGACCTAGCCTAAAACTCTTTGTTTGTAAATATTAGAATAGGGTTTATTTTTGGGCCTTGTATTTTGGGCTTTGTAGAATAGGGTTTTTGTTTGGGCCATGTATTGGGCCTTGGAGGGTTTTTGGGCTTTGAAGAAAATTGGACCAAAGAAGAGTTGGGCTTGAAATTGGCCCAACAAGAGGGAGAGCGCATTTGTGAGAGGATCTAGATCCTTCTTGCTCCAAGCTTTGTCACCAAGCTTCTCTTATGCACCTAGAAGCAAGTCCCATGTGACTTCCTTAGGTGGCAAGTCACACTTGCCTCATGCTCTCTTTTTGGCTCCAAATACCACATTCGAAGATCCTTTTTCCCTCCCTTTTTCTAGACCACTTGGCTTTCCTTTTCTACTATAAATACAAAGCTTAGGACCCTTGTATTTTCATTCATGAATATAGTAGAGAAACTCTCCTAAGATGACTCCAGACTCCTCTCTTTTTGTTAATCAACTTAGGCTAGAGTTCTCCTTCTTGGTTTCCTCTAGCCCCCTTCCTTGAGTGTTGGCCCAACATCACTTGAGAGCTTCTCAAAACACCATTGTCGTACCACTTCTCCTCTCCTCTTCTAGCTTTCGCACCTTCATCCTTCTCCATGGAAGCTTCATCAATTCTGTATGGCTTATCCTTGGCTTCCTTGCTCTTGAAGATGGACTCATCAAATGGGTACCTAAAGGAACACCTCAAACCATTAACATGAAAGGACCCAAGTTCAATTGGGTACCTGCATCTTCTCTTTAATCTTTGTTTCATGTTTGTCTTGATGCAAGGAAAACAATGTAGCTTCTATATAATGGATGCTCAAGACACATGAAAGGGGATGTGAAGAACTTCTGCAGGATATCTTACAAAGCCAATTAATGGTCATGTTATAATAGGTGATAATAACAAAGGTGAAATTTTAGGCATTGCCAAGGTGAAAAGTTTCTCTTCTATTGTGATGAAGTATAATTGTTGGTTGAAGTACTCCCACATTTTGAATTTACTGCATGTTTGTTCACTAAAAGGGAAGTAAAATGTGCATTTTTTCATATTTCTGCATAAATTAATCCATTAGGTAATTCTCTAATGGATTATCATTTTCCTGCTATGGCTAATTTACTTCTGAACACTACATAATTCATTAAATTAGTCATCTGCTAGTACTGTAATCCGTAACTGCCTGTATGCACTCTGATATTCCTACTGTTGGATCTGTTTATCCATCCCATTGGTCTTGGTTTCTATTTGCTCTATACATCCATAAATTTTTGCACTACACATTTAAATTGATATTGCAATACTTAATTCCTTATTTGATTTATGGCTGTCTGCACTCTAATGTTAACCTGTGCTACTGATTTCACCTGTTGCGTTGTTAGTATTGTCATACTTTGTATTGTTACTCTGGGATGTTCATGGTATGTGTTGGTTTGGTTGTGTTACACCCCTATGCTCTTTTTGCTAATGTCTAAAGGGGGAGAAAGCTATTTGTTTATGTATTGCAGGACACATAATGCTGCTATGTTATAGGACATATTTTGGCCATCATCAAAAAAGGGGAGATTGTTGAAAGGGGGAGCTACTTCAACTCATATGAAGATGGTTTTGATGATGTCCAAGGCTACACTTCATGTGCATTACCAGTTTAGAATTAGTCATGTTTTAGTTAGGCTGTGCATTAGGCTGTTTGTATGAAATTATCAGATGCAAAACAAGCTTGCATTAAGTTGTAATTAACCATCACACTCTTGCTTGTGCAATCATGAATTGATTAGCTCTTTAACTAATGGATTAGTTGTGAGTACTGCACTAAGGCCGTGAAAATACACTCACGATAATCGATTAGGTAAACTCCTAATCCATTAATGACAATGGAGAACTCTGTATAAAAGCTGTTTTTAAAATTTGTTTCAACTCTGGAAAAAGTTACAAATCATTGAAAAACATTATGAGAAACAACCCTCTAAAATTCACAGAGTTCTTAAGCATTCTTGAAGATCATTGAAGTGAAGATTCAAAGAGATTGATGGTTGATTCTACCTTGATGGGTCTAGCTTGAATCTAGGAGCAAATTGAAAAATCTGCACAACAATAGGTTTATTCGTTTCTTGATTCTTTTTTATTGTACTTCTGATTACAATTGTTTCACTATGTGAAGTGTAGGCTTAGGTGCAATTGTGTGGATGCATTACTTCTAGGAGGAGTTCTTGATTGGTAGATCAAGTTCTTTGGTTTTTAGGTTCTAGAATTATATAGATGTTCTTGTAATTCTTGGATCTTTATTGTGTTAGTGGAATCATCCTAAGTGGATTTACTTAGGAGAAGACTGGACGTAGATTCTTTCTGAATCGAACCAATATAAACTGTTGTGTCTTGATCTATCTCTTCTCTTACAATCTTTCTTAATTGCCTTAAACAGTCTATTAATACAAAACTGTGAAATTCATTAATTGGGTTATAAGACTTAAAGATTCTTTCAAGATTCAACTCAACCAAGTGAAAAACTCATTAACCAATTCAGATTCCCTTCTTGGTAAAGATTATTAGACAAATTTGTTTTAATAATTGGAACCAGAGCTGGTTAATCGCACAATAATCGATTAGAAAGATCCTGATATGTCTAATACATCTCAAACCTTTGCGGAAGGGGCATCCATCAACAAGCCACCTCTGTTTGCTGGTGAAAACTACCCGTTTTGGAAAATTAGAATGAAAATTTTTCTTGAATCAGTGGACAAAGGGGTATGAGATGCTATGGTGAAGGGACCTTTTAAACCAATTAAGATAGTGGAAGGAAAAACTGTTCTTAAAGAGTTCTCACAATGGACTCTTGATGAAAATAAGAGGGCACACTATGATGTTAGAGCCAAAAATATTATATCTTCTGCACTAACTTTGGATGAATTTTACTGGGTATCTGTGTGTGAATCAGCCAAAGAAATGTGGGATGTCTTGGAAGTAACCCATGAGGGCACAAATGAAGTTAAAAGGGCAAGGAAGAACACTTTTATTCAAGAGTATGAGATGTTCATGATGAAGTCTGGAGAAAGCATTTGTGATGTGCAGAAAAGATTTACACATATAGTAAATCACCTCCAAGCTCTTGGCATGACTTTTAACAAAGAGGAACTCAATATCAAAATTTTGAAGAGCTTAAATAGGAAACTAAGGGAAACATGAACTAGAGCTTGGAAGACTCAAGGAAGAAGAGGATGGAGAAAAGAGGCATACAATAGCCTTGAAGAGTGCTATAAAATCTGCAGCAAAACTGAAGAAAGTAGAATCTGCAGATGACTCTAATGATGATTATAACTCTGATAGTGAAGCTTTGAGACTAATGGTAAAGGGGTTCTCAAAATTTCTAAAATACAAGAACAAAACTAACAATAATTCTGCATAAATTAGAAGATCCTCTAGGAAGCAAGAAAAACATGTTCCCACATGCTATAAGTGTGGAAAAATGGGACACGTCAAACCTGAATGCCCTATCCTCAAGCTAAAGCAAAAATTAGAAGAGAAAGGTGTGGCAGACAAGCATAAGAAGAAAAGGAAAGCTTACAACAGTGACTCCAGCTCATCTAGTGAATCTGATGGAAGCATTGAGGAAGAGACCAACCTATATCTTATGGCTGGAACAGGCTCTTCTAAGAGCAGTGTGAGTAGTTTCGACTCCAATGATGATGAAAATAACTACTTTGAATTACTTGATGCTTTTAATGAATTGCATAAGGAAGCCATAAAATTGAAAAATTCAAATAATAAGTGTAGAGGAGAAATTAAATGGCTTCAAGGTAGAGTAAAGCAACTAGAAGAGGAAAATGAAAATCTGATATCCAGTCTTGAAAAACTTGAGAAATCTAAGAAAGACTCTGATGAAGGATTGACCCCAACCAAGGATGAAGGCACATGCTTAAGAAGACTAAGCATGTTTATAAGGAAAGTTCACTAATCCTTCATCCCTTTCATTTGTGTTTGTTATTTTTGATTCCCTAAGTTGACTTAGTTGAATGAACTTTAGTTGACTTGTTGACCTTTGACTAGATTTGACTTGTTGACTATAGTTGACTTGACTTAAGCCAACATGTTAATCTATGTTTATTTGCTTTGTAGGTTAATTAGGAGTAAGAAAGCAATGCTAAGTGGCGCATGGTGATTGGGGAGCATAAATGATGTGGATGAGAAAGTAAAGCAAGGGCATAAAGCATAAAGTAAAAGGCATAAAACAAGTGTACCTATGTACCTTTGTTTTTAACACACTTTGGCCACTTTTTGGAGACATATGAGACATATTCTTTGTCTCCTTTTGTGCTAGAACGAAATTAGCCTTGCACATACCATAGTTGGCTCTTTTGTCTCTCATTTTTGTAACCTTATTTGACCTAGTTTCTAGAAGCTAAGGTTTAGGTTTTTGTAGAGACATCCTTAGGTATCTTTTATTTGCTTAGAGGCCCCTAAACTCTTCTATATAAGGGATGCTCCTAGACATGTAAAAGGGTTGACCATTTTGAAGTAAAAAAACTCTTGTGTCTCAACCATTTGTGATAGTTTCCTCCCTAAGGAGTGAATACTTTTAAGCCTTATCTTGCATAGCAAGTGACGGCACACATCCACTCATCTTCAAGGTTGCCACGGCTTCTAGCCTAGCCTTGTAGTGGCATGCTTCTCACATTTTTACCATTTCTTTCCTTTCCATTTTATGTTTTCTTCTTCCTTTAATTGTTCTTGGTTTTCTATGGTTTATGTGCTTTCCATTTCCTTTTTGTTTCAATAAATCCATCATCTTCTTCTCTTGAGCTTTATGAAAGGAACCTTCAAATCTAGATAGCTTGCTATCTTAATGTCCAGTGGGGATTTCACTTAGCTTTCCTAATCAACTCACACCATATTCAATAATCTTAAAAAGGAACAAGATAATCCTTCATCACACTCTAGGTCCAAAGATGACACAAGCTCTCCCCAATGTGAAAAATGCCCAAGACAGCTAGAAAAGATAGATTTCCTAATGAAAACTCTCTCAAAATTCACTTTGGGAAGATCAAACCTTGATGCAGTGTTAGCATCTCAAAGGAGTGTGCTTAATAAAGAGGGAATAGGTTACATTTGCAAATCTAATCCATTAGGCACCAAAAATTTTCCAAATATGAGTAAACCAATATCTGTAATTTGCTCCTATTGTTCTGAACTTGGTCATGCATCAAATTCCCACTATTTTAAAAATTGTGGGGTTCCTAAAGGAGAGTACAAATGGGTAACTAAAGGAACACCTTAAACCACTAACATGAAAGGACCCAAGTTCAATTGGGTACCTGCATCTTCTCTTTAATCTCTGTTTCAGATGTGTCTTTATGCAAGGAAAACAATGTCGCTTTTATATAATGGATGCTCAAGACACATGAAAGGAGATGTGAAGAACTTCTGCATGATATCTTACAAAGCCAATTAATGGTCATGTTACAAGAGGTGATAATAACCAAGGTCAAATTTTAGGCATTGCCAAGGTGAAAAGTTCCTCTTCTATTGTGATCAAGTATAATTATTGGTTGAAGTACTCCTACATTTTGAATTTACTGCGTGTTTGTTCACTAAAAAGGAAGTAAAATGTGCCTTTTTTCATATTTCTGCATAAATTAATCCATTAGGTAATTCTCTAATGGATTATCGTTTTCCTCCTATGGCTAATTTGCTTCTGAACACTACATAATTCATTATATTAGTCTTCTGAACACTATGATATTCCTGTTGTTGCATCTGTTTAGCCATCCCATTGGTCTTGGTTTCTCTTTGCTCTATACTTCCATAAATTTTTGCACTACACATTTAAATTGATATTGCAATACTTAATTGTTGATTTGATTTGTGGCTGTTTACACTCTAATGTTAACCTGTGCTACTGATTTCACCTATTGCGTTGTTAGTATTGTCATACTTTGTATTGTTACTCTGGGATGTTCATGGTATGTGCTGGTTTGCTTGTGTTACACCCCTATGCTCTTTTTGCCAATGCCCAAAGGGGGAGAAAGCTATTGGTTTATGTATTGCAGGACACATAATGCTGCTATGTTACAAGACATATTTTGGCCATCATAAAAAAAGGGGAGATTGTTGAAAGGGGGAGCTACTTCAACTCATATGAAGATGGTTTTGATGATGTCCAAGGCTACATTTCATGTGCATTACCAGTTTAGAATTAGTCATGTTTTAGTTAGGCTGTGCATTAGGCTGTTTGTATGAAATTATCAGGTGTAAATCAAGCCTGCATTAAGTTGTAATTAACCATCATACTCTTGCTTGTGCAATCATGAATTGATTAACTGTTTACCTAATGGATTAGCTGTGAGTACTGCACTAAGGCAGTGAAAATACACTCACGATAATCGATTAGGTAAATTCCTAATCCATTAATGACAATAGAGAACTCTGTATAAAAGCTGTTTTCTGAAATTTGTTTTTGGTCTGGAAAAAGTTACAAATCATTGAAAAACATTATGAGAAACAACCCTATGAGATTCACAGAGTTCTTAAGCATTCTTGAAGATCATTCAAGTGAGGATTGAAGGAGATTGATGGTTGATTCTACCTTGATGGGTCTAGCTTGAATCTAGGAGCAAATTGAAAAATCTGCACAACAATAGGTGTATTCGTTTCTTTATTCTTTTTTATTGGATTTTCTGATTACAGTTGCTTCATTGTGTGAAGTGTAGGCATAGGTGCAATTGTGTGGATGCATTGCTTCTAGGAGGAGTTCTTGATTGGCAGATCAAGTTCTTTGGTTTTTAGGTTCTAGAATTATATAGATGTTCTTGTAATTCTTGGATCTTTATTGTGTTAGTGGAATCATCCTAAGTGGGTTTACTTAGGAGAAAACTGGACGTAGATTCTTTTTGAATCGAACCAGTATAAACTGTTGTGTCTTGATCTAGCTCTTCTCTTACAATCTTTCTTAATTGCCTTAAATAGTCCATTAACACAGAACTGCGAAATTGATTAATTGGGTTATAAGACTTATAGATTCTTTCAAGATTCAACTCAACCAAGTGAAAGACTCATGAACCAATTCAGATTCCCTTCTTGGTTAAAATTATTAGACAGATTTGTTTTAACATTTTAAACCTTATTTCATAACAATTTTCAAATTTTCGTTAAAATAATTTCAAAAGCCGTATTTTTACAACATTTTCATAATTAAGCTAAAAAATAAATTGCAGACACAATTATAATATTGATATCACATTCAAACCATTGCATAACAGAGATGATTGAAAACTGGAGGAATTTCCTTGTTCCTTCCCCATCTTTCTCCCTCAACGTTGATTGGAGGGAGAGGGAAAGGATAAATTCAAGAGGATTAGAATGTGAAGCTTGTCTTGTTCACTTTAAGGGGATTAAAGGTGAAAGTGAGTTGATTTAGAGTAAAGTTTGTTGATATTTGTGAGTGATTTGATGGATTTGATAGATTAAAAATTATATTTAAATCAAGAACTGATGGCTTCTTCTTGTCTCCATTGAAGCTTGCATGACGAATGGAGGCTCCATGGATGGTGTTGGATGCAGAAGCATGAAGGAAAGAAGCTTAAGGTGTTTGGTTTGGTGTAGGTGAAAGGATTCTTAAGAGAGGTGAGGCCAACTCCTAAGGAAGAAGACTAGAGTAAACTAGAGAAGAGTTTACTCTAAGGTGAGCTCAAAAGAGATTTGTTCACAAATTTGGGCAGCAATTCAGTACTCAATTTCAAGCTGAAAAATACATCTCCTAAGCCTTCTATTTATAGGCTAAAATTAGACCAAGGAGTGTCCAAAAAGTGGAGGGAAAAAGGAGTCTAGAAAGTTAAATTTTAAAGCCAAAAAGGAGCATGTGGGAGGTGTGACTTGCCACCTAAGCAAGTCACACTTGTCTTGCCATGGGAAGCTAACTCTCATCCTTGGAGAGCAAATTTGAAAAGCTTCTAGGCTTTTCTAGAGTAGGCACACTACTCTTGGCCCATTTGGCCCAATTATCCTTTTTGGTCCAAAATTACTTCTAAAGCCCAATTTCCTCTAAGGCCCAATACATGGCCCAAAGAAAACCTTATTCTACTGGGCCCAAAATACAAAGCCCAAAATAAAATCCTAATCTAGTATTTACAAGCAAAATGTCCTAGGCTAGGTCTTCA
>Ga0214545_1006788_pt1 | contig 19658 bp, 16 predicted proteins | sample CNSS4metaG_FD_160064 | JGI IMG/M metagenome (GOLD analysis project Ga0214545, IMG submission 160064) | Root nodule microbial communities from cowpea collected in UCLA plant growth center, Los Angeles, California, USA - CNSS4 | ecosystem: Host-associated > Plants > Roots > Nodule | place: USA...
AATATTTGACATCATGAAAATAAAAAAGAGTATGTTATTTTAATATTGAATATTTTGATAGTATCATGATTCCGTTGGTGTGATTTTTAAATTTTTTTTATAAAAAATATTTAATTGATATATGAAACAATAAAAAAATGGGTATGGATATGGGTATAAGAAAATACCCGTTATCCGGTGGGGATGGGGATGGGTCAAAAGTTGTATACCCGTTGGGTTTGGGGATGGGGATGGGGATGAATTTTTATTATGGAGATGGGGATGGGATCATGATACCCGTACCCGCCCCGCCCCGTTGCCATCCCTAAGCCCATATGAACCATCTCAACCATCAACCCAATAAGGCTTGTCTCGAACTACGGCTAAGGGTGTGACCAAAATTGGATTAGGGTAGACTTGGTCGAATTCGACCAAATTTCAGTTAGGCCAAACTCGGTTGAATTTGACCAAATTTTGATCGGGACCAACTCGGTCGAATTCGGTTGGTGGTCGACTTGGTCAAATTTCATCGAATTTTGGTTAGGGCCCACTAGGCCGAATTTGGCCAAATTTCTATCGTGGCCAACTTCATCGAATTCGCCCTAATTTGCATCGGGTTTGACTAGACCAATATTTGATTAGGGCCATTTACACCAAATTTTAGTTGGGATCGACTTGACCTAGATTGACCCATCCTAAATATCGGCCCAGGCCGACTTGTCTTGACCATCGGCTAGTTCGTCTCGACCTTCAACCTGAGTCGACCCGTATAGATCGTTGGACCAAGTTGATTCATCTCGACCTTTGACCTGGTCTCTTCCTTTGGCCCATCTCGACCTTTGGCTCGAATCTACCGATCTTGACTTTTAGCGCCAGTCGATTGACCTTCGACTCAAGTTGACCCTTCTCGATCTTTACGCCAAGTCAGCCCATCTTGACCCTTGGTCCAAGAGAACCGGTCTAAATTTTTGTCTCAAACAGTATCACAAAGAATCTTGTCATTCTTCTGGAAAGAGTTTGAAAAGGGGTTTTATAGTTATGAAAGTAAAGTCCAAGAGAAAGGCATTATACTATTGGGCAAGTAGCGGTTATAAAAAAACTTATATTAGAGATTATAATGTTATCTTCAAACCAAAATCTTAAACAAACTTATCTTTCCTCCTTATATGTTACTTTTCTTGTCTATTTCTATAAAATGTGGAACTCCAATACTTACTTGACCCAACATAGTATACACTTTCAAATGCCAAGATTATTTTTCACAAGCACATGATAAATAATTTATATGTCGTTTCAATTATCATTGTACGAGTAAGCATGTGGAAAAAATCACTTAGACATAAAATATTGCATCTACTTGTAAATAGGTGCAAGGAGAAGAAGTGGAAAACCACTTGAAATTCTTGCATTTACATGTAAATTTATATCCTAATATCCAAGATATGGACATGTGAAAGGGTACATGTAAGCAATGTAGGATATAATGATTTAGAATGATATTAGTGTACAATATTTTCGTAATGAATAAAGTTGAAAGTCTCAATGCACGAATTTAGAGACAAAACCTGCTTAATAAATATATATTACAAATAAATTAAGAAAGAAAGGTAGAACCTTAATAAATGAATAAGGTTCTTTAATATGTTTGGCTGGAAAAGATTAACACCAAATGTTCTCATCGAAAAAGTAATCTTTTTTTAGATTAATGACAACAATCCTCTTATCTCATTGGTATTTAGTTGAAGTATTAATAATTTTAAAGGTTGAGATAGCTCAAGTCAAGAAAAGAGTACGAATATAAATTAAGAGTAAGTTTAAGATTGAATTGAAATAAATCTTCTATATTAGGATGGTCTTATCTTCTAGGGTTGTCAATTATCATGGCAAGAATCACTAATGCCAAATTCCCAAAACCACAGAGATAATGAAAAGCAATAGAAGTGTCCCATTTCCACCTGGAATGATTGATTGCCTGCAAAGTCATAACATTACTGTTAGAAGCCAATGACCAAAGCCTTTTCCTTGACAACACCAAAGCAATGGGAAATCAATAAATTTAGTAAAAGGGTTATTAATAAATTGGGAAATCAATTGGTCAAAGCCAAAATGCTGGATATGCAACACTTCTTTCTTCTGATAATCCTATACTGTAATATACTGTAGTCTGTGTTTTATGCAGGGTATGAATCACATCAGGCTAAAATTAAACGTGTTCTAGCTCAAGTTTATGCTATTTCTTATATTGACTTCATACTTATATGTATCCTAAAATGTTTATGTTGGAAGTCTTGTACCGATTTGTTAGAGATAAGATCAATTTAAAATATATAAGTGAGTGCAAACTTTATTTTATAAGTCGTGAAAAATTCCACATAAAGTTTACTTTTTAACGGGCAGGAAAACAGAACCTGCTATTTATGAGTGTCCAAACATATAGCTTGGCTTTCTGTGGAGTACTTAGTCTGTTATGTGAAACATTTAACAGTTTTAGATACCTGATTTTCTTCTTGGATTGTTGCATGTAAGCCATCACAGGAGGAATGATGCCAAACAGAAAGCAATTGGCATAGACCCCAGCAAAATCAAGTGCTGCAGAAAAAGTAGAGCGAAAAAATGAAGCTATCAGCACTGAGAAACCAAGGAGGGAGAGTGTTATAAGGACTTTAACTGGATCATAAGTTCTCTCATTTGATCTCATTTTAGGTCCTACAATATTCTCATTTCTTGAACCTTTGAACCAAACCTTCCCTGAATTACCAACACAAGACCCAGCTGAATAAAAGGCTAATCCAACTCTTCCATTAGTATTACTATGCTCATTGCAAACTTTGGCACTTCCTGATACCAACTCCAAAGTGTCAAGAAGCTGTTTGGGCAAGCTCACAGAATATCCTATCAAGCTAGTTGCCAAAGCAGAAAAGGCAAAACCTTGAACAGCTGATAAAGCAGATGGATTCACAGAAAGCAAAAGGGATATGGGGTCAGAAAAAGTGCTATTAGACCCAGCAAGCCCCAACACAATCAAATTCCATGACAAAACCATGACCAAAGGAACTGACCCACCAATTAGTATTGCTTTTCTAGCCTCATGTAGAGTGTTCCCAGCAACCTTGCACATAAAAGGAGTGATTACATGAAACCCTAATGTGAGAACAGCCACAGGTATAATAGGAAGTATTGAAGAAAGTCTCCATGAGGCTACAGCAACTGAGTTTACTATGTTAGCTCTTGCCAGAAATATTCCAACAGCAACAAGTCCAGTTATGGAGAAAAGCATGAGGAAGCACAAAAGCCGGTTTGCAACATCAATGGTGCTAAATGGGAAAAATGCAATCAATGTTCCAACAAGAAGAGGAAACATGGCATGAACAACCAAAACATTAACTTTTGAAAACCATGGAGATAAAATGGATCCAATACCAGCAACACAGGCCACCAGCAAGGAAAAAGATAAGCTTGAGTAAACCACAGCAACAAATGCACCAAAACCAGTACCCAAGGTGTTTGTTGAAAGGCTTGTGAAGCTCACCTCTTCAACCTTATGTTCCTCCATGAAATCAAAGCAGAGTTCAGCAACAATCATGATTGAGGAAATTACATAGACCCAGGAGGCAAGAATTATGATTGTTGAAGGAAATGGACCAGATTTAATGGTCAAAGCAGGCAAACCCAGCATTCCTGGACCGACAGCAGTGCCAATGATCAAACTAACAGCACCCCAGAAGCTCTTTCCATCAGAAATCTCATCCTTGTTGTTAACAATGTTTGCATCATTTTCAGGTATTGCTTTGCAGGGTGCAAAGTTTGTGGTGAGAGGAGGATTGGATCCATTGTTTATGAACAAAGGAGCTATAACGGTTCTGTAACTAGTTCTGAGATGGGTTCTAAGTCCAGCAAAATACACAGTGGCCTCGATTTTTGGACATGTCAAAGGTTTGTAGTTATATCTGAATAGTGTTTGGGAGAGTAGCATGTTGTTGGAATGAGTGAGGTGTTATTTGATTTTGCAGTACGAGAGATTGAACAAGAGTGTATGACTCTAGCACACAACTATGATGTTGAATAATGATTATATGTAGTCCTAAATGACTAAAACCTGGTTAACACAATGAACATTAAATAATTATAATCAGTAATCACATTTACTCTTATAATAATTTTGGCTTAAATATTTTTTTTTTGTCTCTTAAATTTATTGAAAATTATAATTAGTCTCTTGTTGAAAATTTAGATCAATTTAATCACTCATATTTAAAAATCAAGTGAATTTAGTCATTTTAATAAAATTTTGTTAAATTTTTTTAACGTTTTAATCGTATTTCTTAATTAACATTGAAGCGAAAATGAGTTAAACGATCTAAACAACTTAAATACAATCATAAAATGCATTTTAAACTCAAATAAACTTATAAAAATGTGGTTAAAAAATTAAAAAAATTACACACATTTCTAAAGTTTAAAGATTAAATTAATCTAAAATTTAAAAAAAAAAACTATTTTTTTTAAATTTTTACCGAAAGTTAAAAGATTCCAAACATATTTAAACCAGATATATCTCACTCAATCATGTTTTCTTGGAGGTGATAGGGCTAAAAGCCCAAGAAGCACGATTTTATAACTTACTAGAAATCCATGTTTCTTTCTGTACCTCTATGAAGGTGATGGAATTGTCTAAAATGTCTATGTTTGGACTATGGATTTTGGAAATATGTTATGGATTAGGTAGTTTGAAATATATTTTTGAATTATATAATTTACAATATTCTTTTAGATTACGCAAAGTAAAAACTTATTTTAGATTATATAGTTTAAAATAGATTTTTTGATTGTGTAGTTTTATAGTTCAAAAGATGTTTCCGATTACATAAATTAAAATACATTTTTTGATTTGAAAATTTAACTCATAATACATTTTTCGATTATATAATTCAAAATGTTTTAAACTCATGAATATAATTTGGATTTTTCCTACTTCTCCAAGAGGAAGAAGGTGCGGAGGTGGTAAAAAAAAAAACCCTCTTCTAGCACTTCCATGACAACTTTAACGAAAATATTTTGTTCGACAAAAATCTTTTTAACATAATCCATTAAATGAATCGCAGTCTATTAAATCGGAAGACCCACGTTAATTTTTTTAAAAAAAAAAAAAAAACTTTATCAAAATATCACAATTCAAAGTTTAACTATGCTTTCTACTGGCCTATTTCAATTTGAGAAAAGCTAAAAACATACTTTTTAGCTTCTTTTCTAGTCAAACTCAAGTGAATTTTAACAAATATATCAATCTCATTTAATAAAAAAAACTATTTAAAAAACATATTTTTTTGTCAATTTTTTTTTAAAATTTTTTCGTACAAAATTCTAACAAATTTTATTACAAAAAAAATTTATAAGAAACTAGTGTAATTTTTTTTATAAAATATTTTGTATAAAATACTTTAGACAAATAATTTTATAAAAAATATTCGTGAACAAATAATTTTTACAAAATAATTGTTTACAAAAAAATTATTTATTAATTAAAACTCTTAAAAAATAACAAAAGAAAAGTTTTTTTTTTTTACCAAACTTCTTAATAAATTTGTAAGAAAATAAATTTATAAGAAAAATCTTATGAAATACGAATACAGAGATGGATTTTTAATTTTAGTTAGGATTATTTTTATTTTTACACAACCATGGAGTGCGTGAGGAAATCATGAAATTGCAAAAATTCAATCCTCATTTTATGTTAGCGTATTTAAATTATAAAAATCCACAAATCACGAATATTGATTTTGTAGGAAATATTAAACAAAACTATACCATCTTTCTGAAATGATAACACCACCGGACAGGTAAAGTACAAAAATATATTGAAACCATAACACTAAAGAAGCAATAGAAATTTATGTTTTTATAAGATTTATGTTTTTATAAGGACATATTTAATCAGAAAATAATTCATTGATGAGACATTAATTACCTAGGAGATGAGTTTCTTCATCTGAAACCACTTGAGAATGCTTCAAAAATCAATCCGGGACCCTGAGTTAATTCACCAGCCCTGAAAACAAACAACCAAAATACACTAAAATCAAAATCAAAATCGAAATAAAAACTGAAATTAACGTAACATAAAATTTAATACCAAGGTTTAGAATTTGGATTCTTTGTTGTGTAATGTACAGGCCTTCTGCTCTGTTTTAAAAATATACTAATGGACATTTATCTCAATGCTTTAAAATATATTAAAAAAAAAATTTAAGAACCAACGTCAATGTATTTTCAAGACACATCAGAAAAAAATAATGAAAAATTAGTAGAAAATTTAGACTTCAAGATTTAAGTCATAAAATAAAAAATCATTTCTTTTTATCTTAAAAGCATCTCTTCTCCAAAGAAATTCAGAGAAAAATATTATTAAAATATCTTGCTCTTTATACATGCAACACAATTCTAATCTAATCCTACATGTGAAGGTTATTTCATAAGTTTTTACTCACATAAGAAGCAATTTAATAAGTTTTTAGGAATGACAACAAATAATTCAAAATTCATTACATATATACAAACTGCAAAGTACAGTAAATATTCGTTTAAGTCTGCATATCGCCTAAATCTGCATTTGGAAAAGGAAAATTCTCGGATCAATAATTTTATGACTTTATTTTCAAAATAAATCACTTAAAGTGGTTTAACTTTATATATTTTTATATATATATATATATATATATATATATATATATATATATATATAACAAAATAATATTCCATACTCTTAACATAACTCTTATCTATTATATATTTTATATATCTCATATTATTACAATCACTAAAAATTCTCAATACTCATAATATCCATACTCTAATTATATGATATCTAATACTCCATATTGTAATATGATTCTTAAAATTCCATAAGTCTGCATCAAACTCTTAAGATCAAAAGGCAAACTTAAGCGAATGTTTACTGTATATATATTTAACAAAAAAATGGCTCTATGAAACCAAATCTTTTGTTCATGTCAACATCAGGTTTTTTCTTCGTAGATGCTCTTGCTCTATGTCCATTAGGGATTTGTACTATATCGTAGATTTACTTGTAAAAGACTCTCTGATGTTCAAATCAGTAAGAGAATTTATGTGAGTATATGTCAGTATGAGAGTGAGTTATATTCCCGAGAGGAATAACATGGATTTATAGAGTTTCTAGACCTATAAAATATGTTACAAAATAAAAGATAAGAAAAACTTACCACATTTATGATAAACTAGCATGATAATAACATTAATATGTTATTTAACCAAATTAACCATATGTTTTGTTGATATATGGAATAAAAGGATATTTATGATGTAATCAAATTATCGAGATCTGACAATTTATGGTATAAAAGGATATTTAAGATATAATCATATTATCGAGATTTGACTATATATTCTATTAATATACCATAACTAAACTAACAAATATCTTTGTCAATAATGTTTAATATCTTTGTTAATAATGTTTAATCGCTTTAGGTTAATAACGCTAAATGAGCCATGTTGGGTCATACTATCTAGCATATTTGTTGGGCCAGGAAGGTACACAAGCTCCCTAAGTTCAGGAGTTTGATTAGCAAACAAAATAAGCTTCTTGCGATTGTAACTAACCCTTTGACCGAGTTGTAGCCGGATTTATGTTTTGTAAGTGGATTGACCATTTATTCAAGCTATAAGTGTTTGTCTTTGACCATGATGAGCTCGATGTTAACTTATGACCGTCCTGTCCTTAAGATTGGTCCTTGAGTGCTTGGCTAATCTAACGTGAGGCAATTTTTCAATTTTTGTGAGTCATTATAATTATAATATTAATAATAATTTTATTATTATTTTTCTCGACTTAGCTTGACTTTCGGCTAAGCTCGACCTGTCTCAACCTCCGTTGGACCCACTCGGCTAAACCTTCCACTTGAGTCGACTGTGGTCGGCCTAAGGATCGACCTCTGAAAGATAAAATGGAGAAATATTGCAGTGCTTTTATATTACAAATGTTGTGTTTGTATAAACACAATACAATACAATCATAATCTCTATAATAAAGTCATTATTGAATACAATAAACAATATAGGTAATAATTGATAATGATGGCTGCACACATGAGAAATAATACACAGGCATAATATTAGGGATATTGGGATAATATTATTGACATAATATCTCTGGTATTGATTCTAATAATTAGAATCATAACTTTCTTTAACTCCCTCTCTCAAACTGAGGTGACTCAGTCATCCCAAGTTTGTCTCTCAAAATGTTGAACCTTATGTGTGTGAGAGGTTTGGTTAAATAATCTGCAATTTGATCTGCTGTGGGCACATAGGCTATTGTGACTTGATTTTGAAGCACTTGATCACAAATGTAGTGAACATCTATCTCAATATGTTTAGACCGGGCATGCATCACTGGATTGGATGCTAGTGCCTTAGCACTCAAGTTATCACACCACAAAATTGGCTTTCTAGGCATAGAAAATTTCAGCTCATCTAGAAGTGATCTGATCTAAGTTACTTCTGCTGCTAGGTCAGCTAAAGCTATGTATCAGTATTTGACCATGACACCACTTTTTATTTTCTTGAGGCCCACGAGATCAATGTCTCTCCAAGGAAAATACACTGCCCTGCTATGGATTTTTTATCATCTATGCTAGTGGCCTAATCTGCATCAAAGAATCCAACTATATCAAGATTGGTTGAGGGTTTGATATGAAGACAAAAATTTGTTGTGCCATGGAGATATCTCAGTATTCTTTTTATTCCTTGCCAATGATCTATAATCGAGGAACTCATATATTGGTTGAGTTTGTCGAGTGTTGGTCAAATATTGTAATGCAACTATAGTCTGTTTGTATAGTGTAGGGTTAGTAATACATTCTCCTTTAATATTGAATTTTTTCCCTGTTACCATTTGTGTAGGGTAAGATGAAGCTTTTTCCATATTAAACTTCTTGAGTAGATCTCTAATATACTTTGTTTGTTTAAGGTACATTCCACCAGCATCTTTGTGTACTTCAATTCCCAAGAAGTAGTGTAAAAGGCCAAGGTCTTTGAGAGAGAAAGCAATGTTTAATTGAGTAATGAAAGTCTCTAAAGACTTATTGTTGCTCCTTATAATTATTATGTAATCAACATATATGAGGAGTATTATATGATCATTTTCTCAAAGAACAAACAGTGACAAATCACTCTTGGTGTTTTGAAAGCCCCATCTCAATAAAGTATCTTTCAACTTGTCATATCAAGCCCTTGGGGCTTGCTTCAGTCCGTAAATTGTCTTGTTTAATTTGCATATGTGGGCAGGCTTGGTTGAATCTATATATCCTTCAGGTTGATGCATGAGCACATTTTCTTTGAGATTTCCATTCAAGAATGCATTATTTATGTATAATTGCCTAACCTCCCAATTTAAAGGTATTATAATGGTTAGGACAATTTTTACCATGCTGGACTTGACCATTAGACTGAAGGTTTCATCATAGTCGAGACCCGTAATTTGTTGAAAACCTTTGGCAACCAATTTTGCTTTCCTTCGTTCAATTGAGCCATTTGCCTTGTATTTAGTTTTAGAGACTCACTTAGAGTCTATGATGTTATTCTGCCCTGAAATGGTACCAAAGTCCAAGTGTGATTAGTTGCTAGAGCTTTAAATTATGCATCCATGACTACTTTCCATTTTGGATTGAGTAGAGCTTCATTAACATTTTTTGGTTCCTTGTCTTTTGTGTCTATTTCTGACAACCCTATATAGGGAAGTTTTGGCTTGTAGATTCCTGTCTTGCTTTTGGTTTGCATCCAGTGCGTGTTGTTCTGTTGAGTCTGTTGGTTATTTTCTTTTGGTGTGTCTTCTGGTGTGTCATTTACATTTGAGGTTGCCTTATCTGCATGAATAGAGATATATGAGCGTTGGTTGATCATCATTGACAACTAAGTCATCAAGAGTTGGTTGCTCTTCACTGGAAACTAAGTCACCATTTTGATGATTCACCTCCCTGTGAGTTAAGTCAATTGTGTGTCTTGTAGTGGTTCCTGCAAGACAAGAAGGAAGAACAATATGAATTGTTCCAGTCAATTTTTTTAATGAATTTCTTATGTCAAGAAAGCCATCATGGAAAGGAAAGTGATTCTCATTAAAGGCCACATGTCTTGAGATGAAAATTCTGCCATGAGAGTTAAGGCACTTATAACCCTTGTGAGATTTGTTGTATCCCAAGAATACATATTGTGTAGTGTGGAATTGAAGTTTTTGTTAATTGTATGGTTTAAGGTAAGGATAGCAAGCACAACCAAACAGCTTTAGAGCATCATAATCGGGTTTCTTTCCAAATAAAAATGAAAAAGGACTTTCATTTAGGTTAACTAATGAAGGCAATCTGTTGATGAGATAAACTGAGGTAGAGAAAGCTTCCCACCAGTAATGTAAATTTTAGGATGTGCCAAAAGTGTGAGCCCTAGTTCAGTCACATGTTTATGTTTCCTTTCAGCTCTACCATTTGCTGAGTGGTATACGGGCAAGAAATTCTAAATTGAATTCCTGATTCAATGGCTATTTTGTGGACAAGTTTAAACCCACCTCCACTGTCACATTGAAAAGCTTTTATCTTCTTGTTAAATTGGTTTTCAACTAAGCTTTTGAATTAAATGAAAGCATGTATTGTTTATGATTTTTGTTTCAAAGGAAAAATCCAAGTGATCTTGCTGTAATCATCAATGAAAAGAACATAATACTTAAAATTTGAGGAAGATAAAATTGGGGTAGATCCTCATACATCACTGTTAATCAATGCTAATAGTTCCTTAGCATGAGAGGAAGATGATTTAAATGGTAACAAGCGAAGTTTTCCAAATTGATAAGTTTCACAAAATGAAAATTGATCAAGTGATGATGTTTTGACATTGCAAATCTTCAACACCTTTTCTAAGACTTTATTATTGGGGTGTCCAAGCTTTCTATGTCAATTCTCCTTTAGCGACATGTAAACACATGGATCTTTATTGACTTGAGAGTTGACACTTGAAAGTTGGTATAATCCATCTCTAAGTTTCCCTCTTAGTAGTATTTTCCCTGTCAATTTGTCCTTCACATAACAGTAGTTTGCATCAAATTCAACAAGGGAATTATTGTTGGTAGTTAGCTTAGATACACTCAACAAATTTTTTGTTATTTCTGGAACATATAAAACATTATGCAAGTTGAGGTTATTCAATTTGGTTATGCCCGAGGCCAATATTTTCAATCTTTCACCATTTCCAACTAAGAGAGAAGAAGTCGTACTATTATTTTCATTGAGATCTTGAAGTTTCTCATTTTGATGGGTCACATGATTGCTTGCTATACTATCAAAGTACCATTCATATCCCTGATTGTGGTAGGGGAGCTATGAAAGCTTTGTGATTTTTTCTCTCGTTATTTTTAGCATTATGATTTAAACCTGTGTATGACTTATCATAACGATAAAAGCAATTCAGTGCTATGTGTCTGATCTTGTTACATACCCGACATATTGGTTTAGATATACCTCTTCCTCTACCTCCTATAAAGTTAGAGACCCTTCAATTACCTTGTGTCCTTGGTTTGTTGCTTCTGAAATCAGTTTTGGTTGCAAGGTTTGCTGAAGTATTCATTGAAAGACTATTGAAAATATTTAGTTGTTCTATTCTGCTTTCAAAAGCCAATAATTGGGCTTGTAGATCAACCCAACTAAGGTTGATTTGATTAGATAATTTGACCACCACCGGATTATAATCAATATCCAGTCCATTCAGCGTTTGAATCATCAAATCTGAATTGGAGATTGGTGATCCTGCCAATTTTAATTTATCAGCAAGGTTCTTCATTTTGAGAAGATATTGATCCATCTTCATTTATGCTTTGCGAGTGTTGTGAAATTCTAACTTGAGGTAGATTGTCCTGGATCATCTTCATTTCTCCTTTGCGAGTGTTGTGAAATTCTGACTTGAGGTAGATTGTCCTTCATTTTGTGTGTGCACCTGCTAGGCTTTGGGCTTCATCCTAAAGTTCCTCTTGGAGGTTTCATAGTGCAGCAATTTGCAATATTAATGGCCATTGAATTTCTTAGCCACCCTAGGAGAGCTTGATCTTGTGCAATCCACTCTTCATAGTCAAGATTGCTTTTCTAAGTTTTGTCATTTGCAATGACAAACAGTTCTAGGCATTCTTTTATTCCTAGTATGTAGCAATCAATTTTGCAACCTCTTATCAATGGAAGAACTAGTGACTTCCACAGGAGATAGTTATCTCTGTCCAACCTAACAAAAATAGTTGTGGGTAGGTCATTTTTGTGATTTCTATTGACTGTGGAAGACATGATTGGATCAAGAGCCTTCAAGCATAAGACTTGTAATACTAAGAAAGATAAAATGGAGAAATATTGTAGTATTTTTGTATTGCAGATGTTGTGTTTATATTAACACAATATAGTATAATCATAATCTCTATAATAAACCATCATTGAATATAATAAACAATATAGGTAATAATTGATAATGATGGCTGCACACATGAGAAATAATAACGGGCATAATATTAAGATATTAGGATAATATTATTGACATAATATCCCTAGTATTGATTCTAATAATTAGAATCATAACTTTCTCTAACTTAACTTGTGCCTACTCTTTTGAACCTTCGTCACACTCTGACTTATCTCAATGATTGACTCACCTTGATCTTCGACCAAGGCAAACTTGTCTTGACCTTTGGTTAAAATTGAATCTTCTCGACGTCAATCAAAGTCGACTAGACTCGACCTTTAGCTATAGTCAACTAGTATCGACCCTTGGCCAAGGCCTCCTCGGCTAATCTTTCACACAAGTCAACTCATTAGACCTTCTATCCTAGTTGACTTGACTCAACCTTTCAACTCGAACTGGCTTAGCTCAACCTTCTGCACTAAAGGTCAACCTGATTTAGCTTGTGACGAAGGATGAGTGATGCGTCGTCTATGGCTGAGGGTCTATATGAGTATAAACATCTAGTTATCCAAAACTATATTAGATATTTAATGGGCCTACACAGTAAAATAATATCATTTGAGACTAACCATCATGTTAGAATTGAGCCATGTAGTACCCATTTTACCTATACACATTTTCCCATTCCTTAACTCTACAAAGTCTCCAAAATAAAACTTAATAAATAAATATTATAAGTAATCAAAGAGAGAGAGAAAGACAATTGCACCATGTTCATTTTTTTTCCTTTAACTCTCCCTTTCTCAAGCCATCCATTCTCTTCATTCTACTCTAATATTCATCCTACATTTTCATCTATTTAAACAATCAATAGCTCATGTAGAAATTGAAGTTCCAAGGAACATTTTGAACCAGTACGTTTCCTCTTCTGAGTAAGTTCTATTTCTACTATTTTTCTTTGAATCAATCTGTTTTCCACCATGCATGTAGCCTTTTTTATTTACATTCTATTTTCTATTTTCTAGAAGGTATCATATCCAATTGTAATCTTATAAGTCACTCTATGATATTTGTTTGGGCCCTATTGCATGTGTAGTAAGAGCAAATCAAAGAAGAAAAGTTGTGTATAACGTGGTCTATTTTGGAATGTACATTGAGGTAAGGGAAGGTAATTTTCTCATATATTTAAAGGTTACGTATGTTTTTAGTCCCTGAACTTTGTCGTAAAATTAGAATTCAACCCTATTCGAAACTTTGATACATTTTGGTCCTTTAAACCTTTGATACGTTAATTTTTTTTACGTGTCACTAGTATTTAAGTTTTCTACATCGTTTTACACATTCTCCACTTCAATATTTGTTGGGAAACGTGTTTAACATGTAAAAAAAATTTAATGTAATCGATTTAAGAGGACTATATTCATTTGTTTTTAAAGTTTAGGGAGAAAAATGTATCAAAGTTTCAAACAAGGACAAATTTGATTTTGTGTCAAAGGACAGGGTTTAAAACCATATTTAACCCTATATTTAATGTATTACTTTTGGAGATGAAAACTGTGGTTAAAGATTTTGGTTGAACTTTTGAAGAGATATGAGAATCTTACGAGATGTGTGAGTTTGATGGATTATGTTGGTAGTTGTAGTATTTTCAATACAAAGGAAGTTAAGAAATTTCTTGGAAAGTAGATTATGATATGGATTATGACGTGTTGAATTGGGGTTAAAATTGGTTGAGTAGATAAGTTAAATTATGGTTGATGTTGAAATTGTATAAAGTTTATATGAAAGGAAGTATAGGAGTTTTGGTTTATAAGAGCATTTACTGAATGAGGGTGAATTTTGGTGATTTTATTGTGGAGTGATTACATTGTGTTTGGTTGAATTAGTGTCTTTGTAACTATGATAATAACCATTTTATTTATTGAAGGTTATAACTTAAAGAGATTATGAACATAGGAGAAAATTCAAGTAAAGGTTGGCTAGTGTATGGAATTTATTTGATTCTACATATAATTGCGTAACTAGAAAAGAAGAATTTGTAGAAGAAACTCTAAATTATGAATTGTTGATTAAAATTTTTTGAGTACCATGAGGAGTAATATGGATTATACATAGTTTATTTTTGTGAATTTGATTTATAAAGGACTATGATATTGTTAAAAGGGATGTTTTTTTTTTTTTAATTTTGCCTGATGGTTAAGTTTGGTTATGAGAAATGGATAAGGGTCTTTAGAGATTGGGTTTGAATAAATTTTATCTCGATAACGAGTGGAAAAATAAGTGTGCTTGATATGCAATGGTTTTTGTGATATATGTATAAAAGTTGAGATTTATAAGATGTACTGATGTGATCAAACTACTATAAATGTTGTACAAGTAAGTAGAGTGTTTGTGAAATGGGTAGAAAATGTTTGATCATGCTTAATTGATGAACTTGTTTATACAATTAAAAAAGAAGAGAGATTTATTTTTTAATTTTATAGGATATAATTTTTACTCTATGTCTGATTGATTGAATTTTGCCAATATAAAGTATTGTGATTGTACCTATAACAATATTATTATTGGAATGTTATTGTTCATAGATATTAGAACGTAAACAAATGGGAGGGAAAACCTTCTATGGTAAGCGATTACATGGGAGACTATAATCGATTACCAGTGTACTATACACCTATTAACCTTCTATGGTAATCGGTTATAGGGAGAACAAATGTGGTGTTATCAATGAAGGCTTAGAATAGTGATAAATTAAATAATAAAGTCCACTATCTTTTTTTTATAAAACATTATTAACCATAGTCCTTATATTTTGAAGTATTTTAATTCATTTTGAAATACAATATTATTTAGTCTACTGTAGTGTGAATTTAAGTATGAATGTTGGGATATTACTGGCCAACGATATGTAGAAGTCATGTTACATTTCAATAGCTTTTTTCTTCCTATACCCTATTATTTTCCGATGTATTTCAATACGGTTTTGGAAAATTTTAACTTACTCAATCGTTAAATTTTTAAATTATGTAGTTTAGAAATATATTTTTGAGATTCAAAGTAATATATATTTTAAATTTACAATTTAAAATATATGTTTAAATTATACAACGCAAAATATTTCTAACCTTATGAGTAATTTGAACATTTTTTTTGTTTGTAAATTTAAAAAAATTATGGAAGTGCTAAAAGAAAAATTCTTCTAATTTAGGCTTATTTTTTTCGTGTAACTTTCCCATGACACTTCCATAGTTAAACAGAAAAATCACACCTTTTTTTCTATATTATTTTACAGATTAATCTTTTGAAAAATAAAAGTGTCGGGATTGGTATAAGAGTAATGATACTTTAACCCACTATTTTAACCATTTTTTAACTCGCCTACGTGTCACTATTGTGTGGCTTATTTTATTTTATTTTTGAATTATTATAATTGGAGTGATGTGAAAGTTTGATTGAGTGTGAGAGTGGAAAAGGGGCTAGGGCGTGTGCGCATGTAAAGAAACATAACAACTGAGGTTAGTGGTTCGCGGTTGTCAGGAAATAGAAACTTTTGGAGTGAAACGGTAGTTGTGGGTTCTTCCATTGTGGTCTTCGAATCAATCATCGTCAACGAAGGCTTTGTTGTGTGCGACATGGTTCATAGGTTGTGTTGTTCATAGGTTGGTTGGAAACCCTTCGTGCTTGGTCGGAAACCCTTGCGGGTATTGATTTATGACTACGATCTTCGTGTTATGTAAGTGGTGAACCAGTAAAATAATTTTAATGTTTATTTTGGTTGCAAATCTTTGTCCCACACGTTGGAAGAAGACGAAAACGTAGGTTGTTGGTTTTTGTGTGGTTCGTTGTCATTTTGGGCTTTTACATTTGTATTTCAATTGATTTTGGTTATGTGTTTATGAGTTGATGATTTTTGAGGTTGTGTTGTTTTATATGATTAAATTTAATGGTTTTTTTTTTTGAAGTTTTGATTGTTGTGAAGCGATTTGAGTATTGTGCTCCTTATTTCTATTGTTTTTTTAATTTTTGGGTTTTTACATTAGTATTTCAATTGATTTTGGTTATGTGTTTATGACTTGATGAATTTTTAGGTTGTGTGTTTTATATGATTAAATTTGATGGTTTTGTTTGAAGTTTTGATTGTGGTGAAGTGATTTGAGTATTGTGCTCCTTTTTTCAGATTAATGGACAGGAGTGAAGATAGTGACCAGAGTCAAGATAGTAATCGCAGTGATGATAGTGACGGGAGTGAAGGTATTGAAGTGGGAGAATTCAATGATACAATTGAGGTAATTGAGTTGTACAATGATACATGTATTCACTCTACTTTGAAATAATTGGATCTAAATTTTGGTTATATATTGTTATTTTGTAGATTTTGTTCATGCATTCTTAAAGGATCAAATATTTAGGTTTATTGAATAAGAATTTAACTATGGAGCAAAAACTATGTATTGAAGGAATTGTTGCAAGGTGATTATGGAATTGATAATTCATCCACTCTAGTGTGTTGTTAACATTCCAACCCAAAAGTTTCCTTTCAAATAATAAGGACTCATCATTTTCTCTCTTCGTATAGTGTCATCAGTTAGTCATTGTTATCCAAATCATGCTTACGGATGAATTGTGCCCACCCTCTCTCAAATTCTTCGACACTAATTGACTCGTACACCAATGTCTTCAAGTCGAATTTCATAGGTTTGTAATGAGTATAACCTTGTAACTTTTCAGAAATCTTTCATTATATGCTAGAGGCACCATCGATAACGAGTATTTGGAAATACAATTTCAATTGCATTTTGCATGTCCTTACATTGGTCTATGAGAATGTTGTTGGGTGACTTATCTGACGTGCACCTACGCCAACAATAGAATAGCCACACAAATGTCGATGTATTTTTTGCAGACAACAATTTGCATCCTAGAAATATTGACTGGCCATGATGATTGACTCCAATGAAGGGGGCAAAAGGCATACCATACTTGTTAGTTAGATATGTTGTGTCAAATGAAACCACATCTCCAAATTCCTTGCACGCAGTCCGACTTCGTGCATCGACCCAAAATACATTTATTATTTTGTTGTTAGGATCAAAGTCAATTTCAAAGAAAAATCGTTATTCAATTGCCTCATGTGAGAGAAGTATGTCATGAGTGTCTGACCATCTCCATCCTTCCCTAATGCCATTCTTTGTCGTCCGATGAAATTTCTTACGTCACACATCACAAATGGAAGGTTTTCAAATCCTCCAACATCACATACTAGTGATTGGAAAGTTTTGTTATTGCACATGCCCACTTCATCATTCATATCCAGTGTTCAGTTCACTTGCATGTTATTTTTTTTTCTTCCCACGAATCATCCTTGACTTCATGGGGCTAAGTTCATGATTGTGGTCAATGATTACAATCATTATATGCCATTGTCCTTCCTTCTTTACAATAGTTATCCGAGCAGCACATTGTTTTGTCTTTGTTGGTTGACTTTTCAATTCAGGAGGGATGGTGGACACATATTTCCTTTCACAACTACAAACTAATTTTACTAAGCATAACTCATTGTCTTGTCCTTTGCTGGAACTTCTGTGACTCTGACACCAAATCTACATCTAATTGCGTTATGCTTGTAAAATTCTTTGACTTTGTCAACTGCTTCGAATATCATTCTTACTTTAGAAACTTCATCAACTTAGTCGTCGTTCGACAAAGTTATGTCGTCTAGTTAGATATGGTTCATTTTTTGTGATGTCTCCATTTTGTCTTCTTTCCCCCCATATTCCATTAAAACAGTGCATTTTACGAATATTAATCAAGTGCTTTGAAATAAATGTTTCTAGTGAAAACACTCTTAATGAAGAATATTTTAATAACATTTTCACATCATAATTCTATAATTAATGGGGTCATTGAACAATAAATTAGTAATGGTATAAGTTAAAAAAGTAAACTTTTACTTTTTCCCCAATATTGGTTTTAGGTCGGCATAGAAGAAGGTCAACTTTAAATGAAGTCACCCAAACTGAAATAAATGCGGAGCTTACCTTTCAGAAATACGTTGTTTGTTTAGTTATTAGAATCGTTGTAGGGTGTGGATTGAGCTGGAGTAAGTGGTCATTGTTGTCGAACTCATAAAGACGATTTTAATGTTTACAAGTAGGTTGGAAGGGAAGCAATGGCTAATTCATTCAATGTAACATGGTACAAAAGGTTGGTGGGAAGCATTGCTTCTTATATATGTTAATGAAGGGCAATTTTGTCAATTTACACCATCATGGAATAAATAATATTTTCCTACATATAAGACAGGGCACATGTCAATAATTTTCGTCGTGGTGTTTCTTTTCCACACAGGTACTTCTTCATAAACCATTAACTTATTTCTACTTTTCTATATTTTTCTTTGATTGTTAGTATGTTTGTCTTTATAGCAGTCGTCAAAATCAAGTGCGAAGTGGAAAAAATTGAAGCATTTGATGTTGTTGAAGGTGAATGTAATTTTTCAAATTAGTATATAGTTTCCATTTTTGCACATGGAAAAAATGAAAGAATATGATGACGATGTCCACTTTGAAGGTCCATCTCTGACTTTGTTTCGCATCTCATACTCGAGTACATTTTTGTTGTTAACAAACAAGATTTTTAAGAGACTGCATGTACCATGTTTTACCAATATTAACAAGTTGTACTTCAGAAAGCCTACGTTGAATGAAAACGGAGTTGTAATGTATTGTGCTGCTCAATTTGCATGTGATGAGGATATTTTTCGAATCATTATTGTGTAAGCCAAACTGTCCAATTAACTCTATCATAGAACTGTTTATCACTTTTACAAAGTGGAGAGATCAAATAATGACACTGTCACAAAGAAATGGTTCTTCCACTTCAAGAGAGCACACACATGTATAGAGCGATCTAAAATGTTACTTTATTACAGTGGACATATTCGACGGGCTAATATAATGGAGTGCCCATATGGTCATGGGCTAATGTTTACGTCACGTAGTAGGGTTCATGTCCATCTGTTGTAACATCCCTAGGGAATATTACTTAAAAATAAATATTAAAAGAAATAATTACATTAATAGTCATCTCGATTAAAATCCCAACGCGGGAAAATTTCAATTTATCAAAATAGCGCGCCAAAACTCATAACTAAATCCATAAAAGGTTACATGTTTCCAAGATTAGTATTTAAAACATAAAATACAAATGAGCAAAACCCT
>Ga0214545_1006794_pt1 | contig 19647 bp, 16 predicted proteins | sample CNSS4metaG_FD_160064 | JGI IMG/M metagenome (GOLD analysis project Ga0214545, IMG submission 160064) | Root nodule microbial communities from cowpea collected in UCLA plant growth center, Los Angeles, California, USA - CNSS4 | ecosystem: Host-associated > Plants > Roots > Nodule | place: USA...
TATATAGCATGTTGATAACAATTATAAATATTATAAATATGGTTTTCTTCTAAATATTTTTCCTGGCTGTACATAATCCTAAACTAAATACTGTTATAACCTCAATATCATCACCTTAGAGTAATTAACCTAGGTCTTACGACATAATGGATACCCTAACATAAATATTATCTTAATCTATATAAGGGGTTTAAGTTAATTATAAGTTTAGAACTTTATACCAAATGTTTGATTAGGCTTATTTTACTGTCATCGGAGATTGTTCGCTTTTCCTGGTCCTTTCTGCAAACAGCATGAGTACAGGCATGGAAGTGACCTTTTCAACTTGGCTATACTTCTATAAAAGAAAAAGAAAAAGTGGTATATTATATCAGTCATGGAACATATTTGGTATATTTGATTTATGCTCTTGCAAATTAGATTTCAAAAAAAAAAAAAATTAAAGCTTCAACCTTTTACTATGAGAAAGCATAAAAGAAAAGATATATCTAGGAATGGAGTATTGGGCTTTAGGGATGGTGGGTTTGGGCTTCTGATGTGTGGTAGGTAAAACAATAATTGTTTAGGAGTGAGTGACTATGCAAACGTTAATTACATCGATGTTTTGTGATGAGAATAAAGAAAGAAAAAATGAATAGTAGTTATAATAAGTTGAAAGAGTAAACGGAAAATTGGAATGGGCATTTTCTGTACTGGTAGATGTCTGTGTCTAATGTCAATTTTGAAGAGAAGTGATGAAGAGAAAAACATATTTTAAAAAGAGAAAAGAGAGTAGGAAAAGGATTGAAGCAATTGCCTCCATTTGACGTAATGTATGTATTAGTGAATCATATACAAAGCTGAAGAAAGGTGGACCTTCCAATGAAAATGACTTTGCTCTCATAATTATTGTAGATTAGGTGAGTAAGGTGAAACCAAAACTGTAACTGTGCCCAATCTTCTCGGAAACTACCTTCTCTACTTCTTCCAATTATTACTAATACTTCTAGCCTCCCTCTCAAAATATCGCCTTCTTATTATAACTTTCTGACACTTTCAAAGATTAAATCAACATTAACCTCTAAACTCAATATAATAATATGCATATTCAACCATCAACCAAAATCCAATATTTCATTATACGGGAAAGTCTTTGTTCTCTCCGGTATCTATATTATACTAAAGTGTACATATAATATAATCAATTAATATAATAATATATGGAAATATCTGATGAATTAATATAATATCAACAAAATTTAGTGTAATCTGGTGATAAATATCTAGTAAATAATTATATTTTTTATTTATATTTAATATTTGTTTGTATATTTCAACCAATATTTAAAAAAAAATTATAAATGTATTGACATTACCATTTCGATCTCAATGATGAGATATTATCATTATTAAATCAATCAATACATATGAGATACTATTTGTTTTAGAAGTATAAGTCTTTTCATTATTAGAGATCTCACATCGACTACAGATAATATAAGTTTAAGAGGCTATAAAATTCAACTTATAAGTCAATTTTAGAATTGAGATGAGGTTAAAGTTTCCCTTTTAAAATGGTATCAATCTATGAACTAAAGTCTATCCTCTTAAAATTTGTTGTTTATTGGACCTATCACGTTACATCCATTAATATCTAATCTCATGCAGGGATATTAGAGATCTTACATAGATTAGAAATAAAGTAAATTTTTATTATATAAACCTGTTCTAGGATTGAGATAGGATTAAGAGTAATGATTTTATTTTTAAAAATACACATTAGAGGATTAGAGGAATAAAATGTATTTAAGCTATCATTGATTTTGACTTCTAAGTAATATGAAAAAATTGTTTGATTCATCTATGAGAATGAAAAAGAAGTTTTAAACACCTTTAATAGTTAATTGAGAGAATAAAAATATGATTTTGAAAAGAAACTATATTCTCTTTAGATCTTGACTAGGGACTTGATCTGATATACTAAATAGTCTAAATGTTTTAAGAATCAAAATGAAAAACAATTATAAAATTTATCTCTTTCAATCCTACCTTTTAAAAACAAAATGAATATTACTTTATATCTAATTATTAATCTAATGATGTTATCTTGAAATATTTATATAATTAAAATATATGTAAAATATAAAATTCTTAAAATGAAAAGAAATCACCTATATTAAGGAAAATAAATTAAAGATGACAGTGAAATAACAACTCTTTCTCGGTCTTTTCTAGATTAAAAATCAGCCACAAGTTTTCTTCGATAAACGAAAAGGAAATCTATCACCTTATATAGCCGCCTTCACATTTTGAGCCCGCGGTCCCCAAAAATGGAGTAGAGCACTGAACTGACAACAACAACTAGTGCCTTTATTTTATCATTATATCACTTTCGATATAATGGTCATACAAGAATAATTTAATTAGAAATGCTTCCTTTTTTTTGCTCCTATTTAACTATAGAAAAATTTTCGATATTTTTCATTTTTCTATTAACAACAATTATTGTCATTTATTGATGGCTAATGCTTACATTGTATCTTATTTAATCCAGCACTGAAATATGGTATGGACCAAATATTGACCATTAATTTGTTGTTGGAGGAAAGTTCCAGTTTCAAGTCATGAACTCATATTAGGTAAGTTACGATCAAATGAGGTATTCATATTATAGCACTTGGCATTGGACTAACAAATTACACGTTTTTTAAATTGGTGTTTACTTGTTGAGTTCAGACTCAGTAGCATGTGCACGACCTAAATTAGGTATACTTGCCTAATCCTTGGATTTTAAACTATAATTTAATTAAATTTTCATCACACCAGACCAAACCTTAAATAAATCAAACTGTAATCTTCGAATATATGGCTAACCTAATTATATGTTCTTGTTTGAAAGCACGATTAAGAGATGAAGAGATAATGGGTCAGCTAATGCAAATACAGGAAAATGAAGGACTTATGTTGTGGATTTTGATAAAAGTCAGGGGAAAGAAAACTACTTATCACGTGATCCATAATGAATGTCACGTGTCTTGCACCCTCCTTCTTCTTCTTCTTCAGGTTTTAGTCCCTTAAAATCCCCGAGTAATGTGGGCCCATACGCTAAGCAATCCTTATCTCAACGTGAACGCCGAACCATGTGGCCACGTCACGATCTCCATCTTGAATTGAAATGGACGGTCCAGATCTCTATCCATTCCAAAGAGTTGTTCGACCTTTAACACCCGGCCATCGTTAAATATGGCACTCATAGGGCGTGGTTGTATCTCTTACTCTGAGACCTGGTCATTGGGATCTCCATACGCTGGATCTGCTAAAATACGCTTGATCCATATGGGCCTCCTCGACCACTTGTGGGACGACACCGTCGCCGGCCCAAGGCCCGATAACGGTCTCAGCAAGCTCCGTAAACACCACACCTTCAACTTCCGACCTAGCTCCGGCAAGGGTACGACGCTGTAACACATATCACAAGGACCACGAGTCCTCAATTACAATCGTCAAACCAACTCTTATCATCGTTATTATCCTTATAACTATCATCGTTATAATCTAACCATTGAATCGGAGATCGATCGGAGTGTTTCAGGTTGCATGCTATCAGATCTGCACCCTAAACACGCCTTTCGAGCTCGAAGCTTCAAATCGTATAAATCAATTCCACACGATCTATATAATAAACAGGATATATAACGAAACGAAAATCACCTGAACCAAATAGCTTTTAATTGAAGATTGTTTTCTCTGAAACGCTGATAGATATTTTTTTGTAAGAGAGTAAAATATGCTAACGACTAGACATATTTACTATTGATCAGAAGCGGAGGGCGGGAGCGTGAGATCGTACGGTGACGAATCATCGTCGGGAGAAACGACGAGAGTGACGCGTAGTATCATGATCGTGAAACCGCCAGGGTATCAGAGTGGATCGCCTCCGGTTTCTCCCGCCGGTTCTACTCCTCCGGTTTCTCCGTTTTCCGGTAAGGTCGTTATTTTCTTCCTCCTCTTTTACTGTCACGGTGAAAATAATAGGTCTAATTAATTAAATAATTAAATAATTAAAACGTAAACGGTGTTTCTTAATTTCAGGTAGCAAATATTTTGTCCTTTTGTAGTGGGGGGATTGGTGAGAGTAGTTATGAATTATGGTATCTATGTAGTTGTCCACATTAGTAGAATAGCACCTTAGTTAGTTACAGTATGTATGAGCACTATACAGTGATATCCACATATTGGGATCCAACTCAACCCATGTGTCAATTTCACAACTAGAGCAGCCAAGTGGCTTATATTATGATTTAGATTGGGGCATGATTTAGATTTTGTGTTTGTGAAATTGGGGGAAGTGTGGTACTGATCTGATGTGTGTGCATGTTTTTAGGAGGAAAAGATTCGTCTCGGTTTCGAAGAAGGTCGGCATCAGACGCGTACGAGAAACGAGGGCAGAACAGATCAGGCCCTTCTTCTCCTTACGATGTGTGAGAAATGAGATGATGCATTTTCTCAGATCAGCAGCAGCTCTTTTGGCCTTTTCTGTATTCATTTTTGTTTAGTGTTTTGTGTGTAGGTATGAATGATGGGTGTATGTAAGGAATGAAGCGAGGTTGAGATGAGGTTGTGCTGCAGTTCACGCGAGCTAGCTTTTTGGTTTAGCTTCTTTTAAGTGTTTGCTTAGGTGAGCTGGGTAGTGGTTGGTGAATTGTAAGTAAGAAGGTGTAAGGGTAGAGTAGCAGTGTATCAAACATGTATCTGTATATTTATCATCAATAAGACATTCCTGCGTTTGTTGCTCTACTTCATTTCTCCTTCTAAATTAGGTTTAACCTTGTAATTCAGAGTATTTATTCATAGGCCTAAGTGTATGTTCAAAATGAAACAATTTTTTGTCTTCAAGGATATGCTTTCAGGGGTAAAGACACTTCATAATGGGACAGCCGGCCAGCTTAAATTATTGAATTCTCTTGTCGGAAGATATGAGTGTGCTGTTTTTCGAATTAACCAATGAACACAACGGACTAGGGAAGTTAAATTAAGACTCTACGGTCTTCAATAACTAAATGGTGCATTTATAATGATGTACTCGCTCTTTGCTTAAGATATATTTGCTATGTTTTTTGGGTGACTTTGTGTAGAATGAGAAAGATTGATTAGTGTGACAATGAACATTCTTTTACGCATTACTAAGCTAAAATTGCGCGGGGTATAATGGAAGTAATCGTTAGTGGAATTTGAATCTGAATCTGAATCTGTTTAGCTACAGTGGGAACAGGGGACAATAACTGATACCTCTGCATTCCAATTTCTTCCTGCTACTCCTACAAAATTACACATCAAAGTGTCTACATCTCGTTGACACGCTTCCATTCGAACCCTTCTCTTTGGACACAGTTTATTTATTTATTTATTTATATTTATTTATATTTATTTATGGCCTGTTTTTCCGTTGAGTTGCAAATCTCATCCATTATCCGCGCTGGTCCCTCTATTCATTATTGTGTTTGTACTGAAAACATGTTTTACTCCCAGTGGTCACAAAAGTATAAAGGTGGGTTGTTCAACACGATCGTGTTTGTAACTATTTCGGAAACCAAGGTTTTGTTTGCACAAACGTTTGAATTCATAGTTTTAGTTGTACACAAAGGGGAAAAAGTGTTTGATGAAATGAATTTTATGATGGAAAGAGAGGAAGAAGTAGTAGTGCAGTATACAAGTCTTTGATAGGCAGCTTGATGATGTTTGATGATTTCCTGGAATGGGAGAAGGAAAGCCCATTAAGTGGGAGCAAGGTCAATAAGACCACTGACTCATGCCCCAAATTAAACTCTTAATATAAAAAAGAAAAAATCATTCAAATGAAAATTTTCTTAACTAAATTTTATTAAACGCGTTTTGATTAAATGAATTACTGTTGAGCATAATGTTGAAATTGTTTGACGGTTGAACTTCAGTTAATAATTTTTACAATTCAAAAATTTTAAATGTGAGATCAAGATTAATGAATTATTTTATGGTAAACTAAAAAGTATTATGTTTGCCTTAGGCCTAACTTTTTTTATATACACAGTAGCTAAAAGTAGGATTGGTATATAAGAAGTTGCTTTACAATTATTTCCTTTAAATTGATGAGTAGTGGCTGTGCATTTTTTATGCCCTGTCTGTCAATCTCAATCAAGCAAGTAAAAAACGTTAAAACTTGTAGGCTTTGCTTGTTCATTATTCTAAACAAAAAATATATATATTTTCTAAAATTTGTTTGTTTCCAGAATACATTTTATAGTGTGGTCACGTTTCTGTTTCTGAAAAAGAAAACTACATTTGAAAATTTGAACTTATAAGCGATTTTTTCTTCTTCTTTGAGTACTTAAAAAAACAACTTATCATCCCTGAATCAAGACGAATCTTGCATCTGTTAGCATTGATGCTGTATCCTACTTTCTTTTTCTTTGTTACAGAAGATAATTCTTTACCTCCTATAAGGTTCTTAAGCCATTCCGACAACTCAACCAACACAAAACGTGAATATGCAACAACACTTCCCAAGAACTGAAGTTACAAGTAAAGGATCTGAAGGTGTACTGATCGTGTTTCAGCACTTGTGTGCTAGACGAGGCTTATTTTCTTGGTTTACTTGACCTTGAATGATTCTATTCTAATTACAAGTAAATCTTAACCAACAAATATGTTACTTCTTGAGAGACAGACACGGTACGATGAATAAAAAAAGGGAGTTAAGGAGATACTACACAAAGAAACTTTGAGACGCAGTTGCAGAACAGAAGCAGCAGCAGAGCAGAATCGTCCGAGAAAAAGGAACAGGTTTCACATAATTCAGGTATCGACATAGGTAGCACAGAAAATTAAGATTTGTTTTAGTATTTTTATCAGTGGCATAGCAATAGCTTAAGCTAAGGGTGACGAACAGAAGTGTAGCAAAAACAACATTCCTGAGAAGTGATTGAGATAAATGGCATAGAAATTTACGCATTTGGTAACAGAAATCTCTTTGCATTCACAAATTACATGCTAATTTTGCCAATCACAAGCAACCAACTGGTGTATAAAGCAATAATATCTGCCTCTGCACAGAAGAATGCCTGGGTGGTTCAGTTTACAATATACTATCATTGGCAATCTGTAATTAATAAGGCTCTCCCATGCCAAACTCCTACTTGACAATTTCAACTCCGTACGAGTTGAGTTAGCTGGATTGGATTCCTATTTGAACCGAAAATCTTTGCCAATTACTAGATCTTTCCCAGTTTGGGTGGCTGCTGAAAAAACTTGCATCAGATACCAGTATCATATGCACAAACATTCAACATAACAAAACAAAACACCACCGATATTTTAAAATTTACCTTCTTAAAATTCATTTTCGAAGAACTACTTCCTGATGCTCTATCAGCGGGTTTCAATATCTCAAAGGAACATACAAGAGAATCATCAACGCTTAACAACGCACCAGCATTGTCAAATTCTCCACCATAATTCGGAGCAGAAAATATCGTCACTAATCTTCTTTTAGCAAAAAACTCATATCCATCCTCCACAACCTATCCAAAAAAATCAGACCTCGATCAGAAGAATCTGGAATAAGTAACAGAAAAAACACAAAGATTGAAACATAGGAGCAAGGATGAATGCCTGTAACAGCTGGACACAGCCTGATCTAGATACAATATGCATGCCAAATAAGGTAAGTGTACTTTGTTCTTAGTACACTTTTCAATAGCAGAAGGTTTATAAGAGCCAACAATAAACCAGAATCAGGCTTATAAAAACAACAGAAATTTACCTGATGCCCCCTGCAAACAAGATCAAGGTCATTTTTATCCAAGAACTCCATAAGTACATCAGGTCCAAAGGTACATGAAACGCCTCGGTCACTCTCGGCCCAACCCTCAATGCTAGCATCAGGATCAGACCAAAGCAGATCACAAAGGAGACCACTATCTGGAATTTCAGTAGGCCTTTGAATCTCTCTTATCAGATCTAAATTTTCTAATTCTGGAGAGAGTCCACCATGCATACAAAGTATTTTCTCATCAATGAGAGCAGCCACCGGCAAACAGTTAAAGCAATCGGTGAATATCTTCCATAGCCTTACATTGAACCTCCTTTTACATTCATCATAAAAACCATATATACGGTTAATCTTCGCTTCTTCATGGTTTCCCCTCAAGAGATGAATTTTGTCTGGATATCTTATTTTGTAGGCCAAAAGCAAACAAATTGTCTCCAAACTTTGCTTCCCTCTGTCCACATAATCCCCCAGAAACAAGTAGTTTGCCGCAGGAGGGTAGCCACCATATTCAAAAAGCCTCAGTAAGTCCTGGTACTGACCATGTATATCACCTACACGACCAACAGGGGATTCAGAAAATTCCACAATTGCTTACCCATTATCGGATTTCACCTCTCTTAACAATATTGATTGAGAAAATTTAGGATCAGAACTGTAACAAAATTAAATAAACACGAAGGTAACTATGCTAAGATATGAAGTTAATTACAATTCCAGTCATTGATCTCTTAATTAATTCTTATCCGTTTTCCACCCCAGACTGCAAAAATGGATCTCTAAAGGATTATTCTCTCCCAAAGCATAGGAGATACAGGGATGGAAATATTCGGAAGAAATGCATCAAATGTTAAAATATGACATACGAGCGAAAGTAATTCAAAATACACGAGTAAATATCTCTTTCTTCCTGTCAATTTTCATTTAATAATTCATCGAACAGACAAGGAAAACATCATTGTATCATTAATTATCGTCCTTGACAGACAGACAGACAGACATGTATGTTCTAAATCCGAAAATCCAAAGATCCATTTTTTTTTTCAAAAGTGGCGAAATTTTGCTTCACCTTGGAAAACAAAATCAGACATCTCCTGCAGATTAGAGTAATTGAAAGAAAAAAAGATTTGGCAGATGGAGGAGATTAGAAAGGGTGGCTAACCGCCGATGCGGATGGGGGCACGGAGCTCGAGAAGAATTGGCTGAGAGAGGAAGATTTGTCGGGCATTGACGCAGAGTTGACGGATCTCGGACTCAGAGAGCTGAACCTGTTTGCCTCCTTTCCCTTCGAGAAGCCTCCGAATGACGTCATCCAAGACGGCCTTGTCCATCATCCCCTCCATTGTTGTCATCATCATCTTCCCTCTTCCTATCACAACACAACACAACGCAACACAAGAAACCCTCTTTCTTTTGGATGGATGGTCGAGCCAAAGACGGGAGAGGAAGAAGATAAATAAAGAAAATTTAGTTGTGGGATGGGAATTTTTGATAGATGGACAAGATGGCCCAACCGAAAAACACACACACAAACAAACACAAACACCCTTTTCAGCTTTTATATCTTCTTCTTCTTCCTCTAAATCAACGATCTCTCGTCAATTCATCTTCTTCGCCATCATCACACCATCCATCGATCCATTCCTTTTATTCCCCTAAACATTTATTTATTAATTAATTATTATTTTGGGATATTCAACTCGACTCCCAAGGTGAGGTGGCTGGGTTCAACTCTAATATTTGCAAAATTTGTGTTTTGGTCTAAAAATCTACTCTTTATTCGGTTGAAACCTTCAACGCAGGGGACCAAATGGCGCGTAAGAATATCATGCGCTTGTCAACTCTCCCTCTTCCACGTGTCTCTCCTTCGTTGGTTGTCTCTCTTTTGGTCAAATATCGGAATCGCCGTTCGCCACTCGCCAGGTACTATGTTCCAACCTTCTCTTTGGACTTCGCCGTAATCCCCTCTACACGCCATCCTCACATTGCTCTCATCCTTTTCTCTTTCTATTATTATTACATAACAATAACAATAATTTTCATCATAATAATATTAATAATCAAGCCATCATCTTTATAATTGAATTACGAGAGTTTAACTTTATATATTGATTATGGTATTGATTGATTATATTGGAATCATGAATTAAAAGAAAACATTATTATTATTTTAAGAAAATGTAGCAAATATATTTGTAGACATTTCATCTATTATTTTTTAAACAATTTTTTTTTTTTAAAAAAAAGTGTCTGTAATGGTGATTTCATCTATTATTTCCATTTTTTAAACATTTCGTGCCATGGTATCCAACCAAGAAGGATGTTCATAATGATTATCACCATATCTTAATTAACAAACATATGTCTTATTCGTAGGTGTTTTTTCTCTTTCCGAATGGATAAGTTTGTCATGGTTTTTCTCAACTTCACCAGGATGCTGTTGGGTTTTATTCTTTTACTAAACCTATGTTTTCTTAAAACTTGTGAGCCTCTAAACACAAGACTCAGCCATATCCATTTTTATAGTCACAATTATCCAAAAGGCAAAAAAACAACAATAGTATGAGTTTCATCATTTTGCCTTATAATAGACCTTATATGGTGTTCACCAAGGAACAATAATTTAAAGTAATTTTTACTTCAAAAGTAATCTTTACCTAAAACCTTTACCATGACTAAATAGCCTATTTTTAGGTTTTTTTTTTTCTGACAACGCTTGGTTTTAAATTGCAGGATAGAAATCAAATGAGTTATAAAATACTCCGAGGGATTAAAAATATAAATACCTTATTAAAGTAAATAAAAATTTAAATTATGATAGTAATTTAATTATATATTATTTTGAATTATAACTTATTTCTTAAATTTACTATTTATGTTATTTATTTTTCATATGTATTACAATAGAATAGTATTAATAATTTCAAAAAAAGTTGAGCTAGTTTCCCATTTCAAACCTTAACTATAAGTTAAAAATTGTTATAATCGAAATAACTTATTTTAAGATATGATTTCAAATCAGTTTAAGTTCGAATTTTCAACTTAACGTGTCCCAGTTTAGACGACATGTATTAAAATAGAAAAAAAATTAAAAGAGATAAGTATGATGTGAAAAAGTATAATGTCCCAGTTTTAAGTTAAAAATCGATAAATAGTGTACCATTCCGTACATGGTCCGAATCTGAAAAGTAGATTGGATATGTAGTTTTGGGCCTTCGTTTGCCTCGTAAGTCACCAAGCCCAAAATACAAGCACGAGGCCCAGGTCCATTAGTAAAAACCCTAGCATACATAACTTCATTCTAGACTCGCTGTTTAGTTTGAGACATAACCATTCACAGGTTTGTGCTGTTCCAACACCCACAGCGGCAATGGTAAGCGATTTTCTTCTCCCTCTCTGTTTTGTTCCTTTAAACCTAGCTGTAATCCGTGTTAAGGTTATATTCGACAACGTTTTATGCATTTCTATTTGCCTATGATACGCAGGGGATCGATCTTAAGGCTGGAGGTAAGAGCAAGAAGACCAAAAGAACAGCACCCAAGTCCAACGACATCTACCTCAAACTACTTGTCAAGGTTTCTCCCTTTTCGATATTATCTTGCAATATTTGTTATGAATTTGATGCCCTAGATCCGATGTGTGTTTTCGTTTTTCACGACGATGATGATAAATGTGAATCCCAGCTCATTATGAGACCCTTCTCCATTTGAAAGGTCTGGGACTATACCTTTTCCACATTTGTCTGAGCCTCTGCACACTTTTCTCTCATACTTCACAGTATTTTCAATTCCAATACTGAATGGTCTCGTTAATGAAAGGTCCCTTGTGCATACCTATTTTAAATAGTTTAGTGTCTCACTGTTTCTAATGCTGCTAAAGTTTCGATTTTTCCCCCCTACGTGGAGGTAGTCTACTTTTTGAATATGATATTGTCATTGCACGTCCACGCATTTTAGGTTCCCAATGATGCTTTCTAATTTACCATGCTAATGCTGATATCATTTGATTATTACTTCTATTGTACTGAGGGAACTAAATAATTTTTTTATCATTGTTTATCAAATTTCAAGTATGTTGAGATTGTTATATTGCATCATTTTTTCTAGGATAAGAAACAATGGTTTCTTTGCTGTGTATAATTTTCTTTAAATCAGAAGTATATTTAGATTTACTACTTATGCATAGACAGATTCTGATTAATTGTTACATGTCCAGCTTTATCGTTTCCTTGTTCGAAGGACTGGCAGCAATTTCAATGCTGTGATACTTAAGCGCTTGTTCATGAGCAAGGTGAACAAGCCTCCAATTTCTTTGTCGAGGTTGATTAAGTATACAAAGGGGAAGGTATGTCTCCCTATCTCATACTTTTTCATCTTTTTTTGTACTGGTGTAGCTGTTGCTCTTTTCGGTTAATTAAGTATTAGTTATGGTCTAAATTTCACCAATGTTTTATTTTCTTGGAGTGTAGGAAGGTAAAATTGCTGTTTTGGTGGGGACTGTAACTGATGATATCAGAGTATATGAAGTTCCACCATTGAAAATTACAGCACTCAGGTTTACAGAGACAGCACGTGCAAGAATAGAGAAGGCCGGTGGTGAATGTTTGACATTTGATCAACTTGCCCTTAGGGCTCCTTTGGGTCAGAATACGGTATGTGTGGGAAACAAAATTGGTTTTTGTTGTTTTTGGAGGGATTTTCTATATCTTAGTACTTTGGTTGTGTCAATTAAAATATTATTTGGTTCTTTAGCACTCATTGTTAAACATAATTTGTTTTTTCACGTCTTTAGTTTGATTGTTGGTGTTCGTTTTTAGTATAGAAATCACAAGCCTATTGTTTATACTAGTGTTGCCTCTCTGGTTGACAGCGTTGAGTTTAATTGCATGAAATAATAATTTATCCAATGTAAAATCATGCATGCAATTGATATATAGGAATTAAACTTTTGTGAGGGTGAAATTGATTTATGTACTTGTATGCAGGTCCTTCTAAGAGGCCCCAAAAATGCTCGTGAAGCTGTGAAACATTTTGGTCCTGCTCCTGGTGTGCCACACAGCCATACCAAACCCTATGTTCGGTCTAAGGGAAGAAAGTTTGAGAAGGCAAGAGGAAGGAGGAACAGCAGAGGATTTAGAGTTTAAGAAGATAGCTTTCTATTTTTTAATAGTGTTCTGAAATTCAACTTTTTGTTATAGGCTCTGGTGACTGTTTTTCTCATATTTTTCTGGTAAGAATTCAGTTATGGACATCGATCTTGGCCCCATATTTTGCATTAAGATGTATTTACTCGTTTCATGAATTGAAAACCTAGTCATTTCTCTTGACATTTTTTATCCTTCGATGGAGTGGGCTACCCACCCCTCTCCTACAACCATTTTTTTGTGAAATAATTTATCTGTAAATTTTACAAGCTAGCATTAAATGGAAATTTTTCTCGACATAAAACATGTAAACATCGTGAATCGTTTCATAATGTTTATTTTATTTTTGCTGGATGGTAGTTTTTATGATGCGTTTTTGTCAAAAGAGGTAGGTGTTTATTTTGATTCATGTTCCGTCTTGTTTTGTTTTTTGGTGTTTGGATATTTCATGAGCTTACAGCATGCAAATGATAGCAACACAGTAGAACTCGAATTAGTAGATAAACACGGTTGAGTGTGACATCTCATTTAAATAGATTATTTTACGACAGAAGAAATCAGAGTTACAGAATGTATTTTAACAGTAATCCAAAGGAGTGCTTAGAGGGAAATTTGGGCATACAACCATGCCATAAACAAAATAAATCTAGAAAGTTTAATAGTTGTACAAAAGAAATGCTCTAAGTGCACGAAATTGCAAGGCACTAGGGCCATAGAACCTCTTCGTAAGTCATATCAACGGGCCCACTAGGCTGCACTGTTACCACCATCCGGCCTACCTTCAGAAGTATTTCCATCTGCTCCCACCAATGGTGATCATCGCAAAAGAGAAAACACAACAGGAACACACAAAATGCAAGGGGTGAGCTAGTGTAATTGGAAACTTATAATAGTGTAAAAGAACAAGTACATGAACATTCTCAGGCATACAACACAGAGACACATAAGTCAGGTTATGACAAACAAGCAAGACACTATAACTCAATTATCCGGAGCAAGACACTATAACTCAATTATCCGGATACATATACTAGGATCAGATTCACTGGACGCTCGCACTCGTGGTGGCCTCTACTGCTCTGCAGAGCCATTGCCAATGGGTTTCACCCTACCACACACGAGGTTAGCCTTTAAACGTCTAAGGCCATTATCCTGCCAGAGACTAGGGCCTCCCGCTACTCTCACCACTTGGGTCAGTTTGCTCTACATGAGACTCACTGACCCTTTAGAGTTTCGGGATGCGATCCTTACTTGAATCTTTATTCTAATATATACACTACTCGCCACCATGAGATCTCCCCCATGAGACTCATGGAATTACGCCTATCACACACCAAAATCATGTTTCATACCATATCCACCACCTTTATCTCAAAACATCTAATTCTCATGCAAGTTCCCAACCAACCAACCTCAATCCATGTATTGTTCATGCCAACATACAACTTTTAGTTCATGGAATTCAGACAACTATATATATAATCACATGCTTTAGGTATTGAAAAGTGAAAGTCAAATAAGTTACACAGATCTCCTCTCAAACCAGAGAGAAAACAAAATTTAGGCAACTTGCTGTGGCAGCTTCGCTCAGGCTAGGAGCCATCGCCCAGACGAGAGAAGTTGTCTCGCTCAGGCGATGAGCTCTCGCTTAGGCGAGCCTACAACAGTAGGTCCTGGAAGATTTCACGATTTCTCTCTCAGGCGACGCTGTCTCGCCTGAGCGAGCTGGCATGTCGCTCAACACGTAGCCCCTCGCCTGGGCGAGTGTTTGAGGCAGAACCCTGAGCGAGCTTCTGGTATTCTCGCTTAGGCGAAACGAACTCGCCTAGGCGAGAATATCAGTTCTCCCCCACTGTTTCACGCATCCTAGGCAGAAAAACAACACAACCAACATCCAAGAGCACATGCAACTCAGTTTCATTTGATAAAACATACTACTCAAGCATATAAACACAGATCAACCCAAAAAGAAACACACAAAATAACTCGAACTGTGAATCTAGCTTCCCTTACCTTTTTAGACACTAGCGCAAGAAGAGGTGACCCAAGTAAGCGCAAACGAGATTCTGGAACAACCTACAACGCTGAGAAGGAACACTCACGAAGTTGAGAATGGGTATCAGGGAGAATGTAAGACAGAATCGAAGTTTCTAACTAGAGAAGGGGAAGGATGAAGTTAGAGTTCAACTTACCTGAGAATATTAAACCGAGGAGCTAGCTGGAAAAGAACAGAACCTATGCCCTAGCAGAGCTCTTGCTTCAGCCAGGAGTGTTTTAAGGAAGAGGAGCAACTCTGGAAAACAGAAGAGTGAGGAATGAGTGAGTTGGAAGGGTATTGGGGTCCTATAGTAGGGTTGGCCTTGGGCCTCCGAAAAGGCCAGGCCCACAGCTTCATAACACTGAAAAAAAAAGCTTACAATATCTCCCCAACAACAAAAATTTTTCGTCCTCGAAAAATTAGACTCACCAGAACAGATGCGGATAAGAACTCTTCATATCTTCCTCTAGCTCCCAGGTAGCGTCACCTGTCCTCCGGTCCCAGATGACCTTCACAAGACTAGTGGCCCTTCCCTTGCACTCCTTCACTTGGTGATCCTCTATAGCCACGGGCTGTACCACTACCTGGAGATTCTCCCTGACTTCCACATCCTCCGCCTCCAACACATGTGACGGGTCGAACACGTACTTCCGTAACTGTGAAACATGAAAGACTGGGTGTAGATTAGCCAACTGGGGTGGCAATGCAATCTCATAAGCCACGGGCCCTATCCTCCTCAAGATCTGATACGGACCCAAGAACTTAGGAGACAACTTCCTTGAGCGGATAGCCCTCCCCACACCAGTGGTTCGGGTCACCCTCAAGAACACATGCTCCCCAGCCTCAAACTCTAGGGGTCTCCTTCTTCGGTCTGCATATGCCTTCTGCCGACTCTGAGATGCTTGCAATCTATCCTTCACCAACTGCACCTTCTCTGTGGTTTGTTGCAACAACTCAGGTCCTACCAAAACTGACTCACCGTCCTGGTACCAACATAAAGGAGTCCTACACCTTCTCCCATACAAAGCCTCATAAGGCGCCATCCCTATACTCACTTGGTAACTGTTGTTATAGGTAAACTCCACCAGCGGTAACACCTCGTCCCAACTGCCAAGGTGATCTAAGATACAAGTCCTCAACAAGTCCTCCAAGGACTGAATCACTCTCTCTGACTGGCCATCCGTCTGAGGATGATAAGCAGAACTCATCCTCAGTCTGCTACCCATAGCCTCCTGCAACGTCTGCCAGAACCTTGAAGTGAACCGAGGGTCTCTGTCAGACACTATGCTACTAGGCACTCCATGAAGTCTCACTATCTCTCGGATGTAAAGCTGGGCCAACTTGGCCATAGACATTCTGAGATTCACTGCCAAGAAGTGAGCACTCTTCGTCAACCGGTCTACCACCACCCATATAGCATCATGCCCTCTCACGGTGCGAGGCAAGTGGGTAACAAAATCCATGGCTATGCTATCCCACTTCCACACCGGGATATCTAAGGGCTGGAGCGTTCCACCAGGTTTTTGATGCTCCACCTTAGCCTTTTGACAAGTCAAACAGGCCGACACGAACTGTGCAACCTCCTTTTTCATGCCCTGCCACCAGAAGTTCTCCTTAAGGTCTTGGTACATCTTAGCCATGCCAGGGTGCAGACTAAGACGACTCTTGTGTCCCTCCTCAAGGATCAACTTCCTCAACTCGACATCCTCTGGTACACAAACCCTGCCTCTGAACCTCAACACACCATCCTTACCCAAGGCAAACTCCTTGGCCGGATCCGATCCAGTAGTTCTTTCACCTTCTGCAGACTAACATCCCTTACTTGCCTCTCCCTGATTAGGCCCAGAAAGTCACTAGATATGACCAAGGTGCTACACCTAATGAATTCCGGCTCCAACTCAAATTGTAGCTTCATGTCTCTGAAACTCTCAAGCAACTCTAATTCTTTCATCATCAAGTGTGCCACATGCACTGTCTTCCTACTCAATGCGTCTGCCACCACATTCGCTTTCCCTGGATGATAGAGAAGCTCAAAGTCGTAGTCCTTTAAAAACTCTATCCACCGCCTCTTGTGGTCACTAAACACACGGAACTGCGCACCATACAGGTAGTGCCTCCAAATTTTCAAAGCAAAAACCACTGCTGCCAACTCGAGATCATGAGTAGGATAGTTCTTCTCATGAATTTTCAACTGCCTCGAAGCATAATCCACCGCCTTCCTCTCTTGCATCAAGACACACCCAAGGCCCTGATGAGAGGCATCACAGTAAACCTCAAAGGGTTTACTCACATCTAGGATTACCAACACTGGGGCACTCGTCAACCTTTGCTTAAGCTCTCTGAAGCTCTCTTCACATCTATCAGTCCATGCAAACGGTTGGTCCTTCCTGGTTAGCTGTGTCAGGGGTGCCACTATCTTGGAGAACCCCTCTATAAATCTCCTGTAATAGCCAGCCAAACCCATGAAGCTTCGAATCTCCGTCACTGACTTGGGACGTTCCCACTGTATCACGGCCTCTACCTTAGCTGGATCCACAGCTATACCCTGAGCTAATATCACGTGCCCCAAGAACTGCACCTCCCTCATCCAGAAGTCGCACTTTGACAACTTGGCAAACAGTTGTTTCTCCCTCAAGATACTAAGCACTACCCTCAAATGCTCGGCATGTTCCTCATGCGTCCTGGAATAGATGAGAATGTCGTCTATGAAGACCACGACAAACTTATCTAGAAACGGACGGAAGATCCGGTTCATGTAGTCCATGAACAAAGTCGGGACATTAGTCACACCGAATGGCATGACAACATACTCGTAATGCCCGTATCTGGATCTGAAAGCAGTCTTCTCAACATCTCCTGCCTTCACCAGAATCTGATGATAACCTGACCGAAGATCAATCTTGGAGAACACCGACGCCCCATGCAGCTGATCCATCAAATCATCTATTCTCGGCAAGGGGTACTTGTTTTTGATAGTCAGCTTGTTCAGTTGCCTATAATCTACACACAACCTCGAGCCGCCATCCTTCTTCCTTACCAACAAGACAGGCGCTCCCCATGGCGAAGCACTCGACCGTATAAACTGTTTCTCTAGCAGTCCCTCTATCTGCTTCTTTAACTCCACCAACTCTGTTGGGGCCATGCGGTAGGGAGCTATCGACACAGGGCCGGCTCCCGGTACCAAGTCTATGGAGAACTCAACTTCTCTCCTTGGGGGCAAACCTGGTACCTCTTCGGGGAACACATCCTCAAATTCCTTGACCACTGGTATCACGGTGATCCTCTCTTCCTTCTCAACCTCCATCCTGGCAAAAACCATAAAGCACTGTGCGCTGCCCTAGATTTCCTTCATAACCCCATGAGAAGACAACAACTCAGGCTCCTCTGAGATTGAGAACAACAGCTTCTTCTCCCGACAGTTTATGAGAACATGATTGGCAGAGAGCCAATCCATTCCGAAGATCACATCAAGCCCTTGCAGAGGGAGGCATATGAGATTGACTTTGTATACGCGCCCCTCTACCTCAACTGGACATATAGCACACACAGAGGAAGTCCTAACCAACCCAGATGCCGGGGTAGATACCACGAGGTCAAACGGTAGCTCACACACCGACAGACCCAACTCCCGCACACAAGACTCTGACACAAATGAGTGTGTCGCTCCAGAATCAAAAAGCACGCAACAAGACTTTCCAGATATCACACAACAACTAATCACAAGGTTACCTGAACCTGTGCCTCTGACCCGGTCATCGCAAAGACCCTGCCTGTAGCCTGAGGCCTGCTGCCTCCCCTCCTCTGCTGAGTCTGACCCGAAGTCTGGCTCGGAGTCTGTGGTGAGGGTCGTGCCCCTGTCCTCCTCAGAGTAGGACAATCCCTACCAAAGTGGCCCTCCCTACCACAATGGTTGCACCTGCGAAAACCTGATAGCTGTGGACAGAAATTCTTCCCATGCGGCCCTCCGCAATGATAGCACTGGATCCTACTGGGTGGGGAAGGAAAGCCTCTAGACCCCTGTGGCTGTGGATGAGGCCTAGCATACGGTTTCTTCTTCTCATCAACTCTCAGCCTGGACCCGGATGGTCTGCTAACCCTCTGTGGTGGCTGCTGGGCTTCCACTTCTACCTTTATACGCTCCATGACCCTGGCCTTTTCCACCAAGGCCGCAAAGTCCTTGATGGACAGCGGGGCCACCATCAAGCGGATGTTCCCTCTAAGACCATTCTCAAACTTCCTGCAGCGCCACTCCTCATCGAGCGGCATGGTGTAGAAACGTCCCAGATGCTTGAACCTCTCGGCGTACTCTGCTACTGATTTGTTCCCTTGCGTCAGCTGAAGGAACTTCACCTCCTTAGCGTACCTCACGCTATCAGGGAAAAACTCTGAAAGAAACCTCCTCTTGAAGGCTTCCCAGGTGATATCCTCATTCTTCTCTTCCATTACCAGCCTCATGCTGGCCCACCAATGCTCAGCCTCTCCCGTGAGCATGTAGATAGTGAAAGCAAGCCTGCTCTCATCGGGGCACCTCTTGGCATCAAAGATGCGTTCCATATCCTTCATCCACTGGTCCGCCTGATCGGGACTCGACTTGCCATCAAACTTGGCGGGGCGGTGCTTCAAGAAGTCTTCCAAACTCCATTCAGGGGGTGGAGGTTGGGGATGAGGACCATGCATCTGAGC
>Ga0214545_1006795_pt1 | contig 19636 bp, 10 predicted proteins | sample CNSS4metaG_FD_160064 | JGI IMG/M metagenome (GOLD analysis project Ga0214545, IMG submission 160064) | Root nodule microbial communities from cowpea collected in UCLA plant growth center, Los Angeles, California, USA - CNSS4 | ecosystem: Host-associated > Plants > Roots > Nodule | place: USA...
TACCTATAAATAGGACTCGTCCTATCAGTAATGAGACACACATAAAAACAGAAGTTGCTCCCTACTCTCTCATTCTCTATTCTTCCTCTCCTTTGTCTCTCTTATTACCTTTATTTTATAACAGTTATATATTAGTCTATGAGTATTGACAATGTGATTTCTGTATTGCCTACATTTATTTTGACAGTTTTTTATCTCTCAACTATCATATAATCAGTTTTAACTTTTACATTAATTATCTACCAAGTATCAACAAATTTAGCTCTTATGTAAAAGCAGTGAACTTAAGGAACACGTGGATAAATATTCAATTGGAAACCCCTGTGCCAATTGTTGCTGCCCTGTTTTCCAAATTGGTGGCCTTCTAGATATTATGTTATCAACATCATTATTACAAACAAATAACACATCATATTGTTTCATTTTTTAATTTTAACGTAATTTCAATTTTCAAAACTAATCTTAAACTAATAATTATCTGTTATTAAAATAAGAGAATTTAACCCAGGAAAATGTTTTTTAATTCAAGTTAAAACAAGTATGGCAGCATATAACACTAACAAAAAAATGTCAATTCAAAATATTATTTAAAAGAAGAAAAAAACAAACGCAATTAAATTAAAATAATTATTTTAATTTATTTTTAATGTTTATGAATCAAAACATATCAAATTTTAATTTTTGTATCTAAATTTAAAAGCTAAAAATATATTTAATCTTTTTTACATTTCAAAAATTTAATTTTCTAATATTATACAATATCTTGTATATTTTTTAATTTACTTTGAGATCGAGTTATAATAGTAATTTTAGCTGTCATTTCTTAGTACAATTAAAAAGATATATTTAAAACATGTTAACTCTCATAAAAAAATAATATTAAATAGAAACTTGTTCACGAGTCGGAAATTTACAAAGTGAAAAGTATAAAGATTTCTACATTCCTCTCATAATTTTTTTTCTATACCTTGAATAGTTTACTTTTAGAATTAAACCATACATAAACACAAGATGGATAACCAAACAAACTAAGCAAGACAAAATAATTGAAACAGAATGGTTTGACTTTAAGAAAACTGTTTTATAAGATGATTAATTCAATTCAATTTAACTTTTTGAAATAACTATTTTTTCGCACTTCTCTTTAATGCATCAATAACAAAAGGAAACAGATACATGAAACCCTGTGTTATTCTTTATATCTAGTTTTACAAAATTTAAGAAAAATCTTCCAAGCCGAAAAAATCATCTGCCTTTGTCCTTTTACAAACGCGTTTTTTTCACGGATTAATATAAGATGAACCGAATAAGTTAGTGGGTTAAATATCTCCAACCTATCTTCATTGAAAAGTTGAACTAAATGAACTAGCTCAAAAGATCCAATTTATATACCCACCAATAATAATTTTACTATATAAATAGGTTAATTAATTGTTTTTTTTTCACAAAACTTGTGATTAAAGAATGGATACCTTAGTGAAAAACATGTTTCTAGAATGAAGTTAGGTAGACCTAAGTGATTAGACTTGACCACAGTTCCAAAGTCAATTTGGAAACAATAGTTATATGGAGTTTTGTAGCAACATGCCAAACTTGTGTTTAAAATTGCTGATTTATAGTAATGACTGTGAAAAAGACAAATTTAACACAAGTTATTAAGAAAATTATCACCTAATAACTTTAATTGATAATAAATAGTTGACTATATATACGATATTGAAAATAATATAAATTTATATATCATATACTTTGCACCTGTCGAGAATTAAATTATAGGTAATAATTTAATTTGATTGTTATGTAAGGATGTAGCATTCTGAGCTGTCCACAACCCAAGTTTTATTTTAATATAAATATATTAAAATTGGTTTTATCTAATATAGAGAATTTGAAGGTTTCGTTTTTCTGTAAAATTTCTTTATCTTGATGTAAGGGATTAAGACAATGATATTACGCTGAAAATTATATTTTTTGAGAATGACTGAAAATAGCTGACGAATAGCGCAAGTTGATTTCTTATGAATAATGAACAACTTGTCGAAAATGAAATAATCATTTCAACATCTCCAACACTTTGCCGACTATATCAGCAATGCAGTTTTGTAATTTGTATTATAAATGTACACGATTTTTAAAATAATAGAATTTTTAATTTTAAAAATAATTTGCGCGGTTTTTGTAATTAATGCGATATTTGACTTATTTAAAGTGGATAAACACATAATAAAGTGAAAATACGCTCACCTTGGTTTCAATCAAAACAAATACTAGCTTTATAATGTTGATTAATTTTGGATTCTGACTTTTTCACTTAAAACCTTTGTGACAGGGTAGCGGTAGGGTAGTTTCTTAAAGTGTAATTAAAAGATTTAAAACGTTTAAATGAGTGATAATGATGATAATTAAATAGAGCTAGAATTTGATGCTGGAATAGGTGATAATTAAATACGTTGAGTTTAATTAGTTGAACTAACGAATGTCGTCCACGATAACGCGTATTTGACCAAAAATATGATAAAGCCAGCAACTGACACATTACATGAATAGGTGCAAAGTGTGGTTAGGGAATTGGGAAGTTAAACACGCAATGAAGTGAGATCACAAAGAGTGGGCTTTTACCAGGATATCATTAAGAAACCAAGCAGTGTGAATTATTGTATTCACATTAACAAAGTTACTTTTTTCAACTTTTATCTCTTCTCTTTATCAGACTAATCATGGCTTTGCACACTTACTTTTTGTTACCACTCATTGCTCTCTCTGCTCTCACTTCTTTATCAGCTTTTTCCAAACAAAGAAAAAGTATCTACGAATACCTCTCCTATTGCTGGTCTTAATCACTGTTTCAACTATATTTTGCAGCCTACATATCTCGAATGTTCTATTGTACACGAACAGTTATCAAATACTACTATTTCTAGAATGAATTTGATATATTTTTTTGACAATCATATTTTAACTCATTTTTTTTATTTACTTTTAATTTATCTTTTCAATTATCGTTAGATCATCATATTACATTATTAAAAGAAATCAAAATAAATTATCTAATGATGATCGAAGTAGTATGTTAAAAGTAGGTCAAAAAAATAGGTTAAAATATCATTTTCTTATTTTTTAATCAATTAACCATACAAGTTTAGTTTAATACGAGAAAGTTGAACCTTTTGTTCAGTGAAAATAAGGAAGATCTTTCCCCCTCGTTTAAAAAGTTGGGATTGGAAAAATAAAGTTAAACAAAATACAACATAAATGAGAACCTAATGGTTTAATAATACAAAAGAATTATTGTGTCATCATTTTTACAAACACGTGACATGATTATTACCGCTATAAAATGTGTCTACTTGATATTATATGTTGATATCATCGTTTTTATAAACAAGTGATAATCATGATGTCTCCCAAAGTTTTTAGTAAATTTAAATATTTTTTAGGTATTAAAGTGATACGATTCAATTATGACATTGTTATATTTCAAAGGAAGTATTCATTGAATATTTTGATGAAAATTATGTTCATGAATTCAAAATCTGTTAACACAATTATGGATCCTAATATTAAACTTCTACCAAATCATATATTTTTGGTAGTTAAATTTTTTCAAGTAATTATAAAAAGTAAATTTTTTTATGGGTTAAATATGTTTTTGGTCCCTCAAGTTTCAGCGAAATTTAAAATTAGTCTCTCATCAAAACTTTTGACCAATTTAGTCCTTCATCTTTCGAAATGCATGAATCTAGTCCTTTTAACCAAATTTTGTTAAGTTTATCTGACGTTTCAAGCGCATTTCATGATAGTATTTAAATTATTTACACTGTTTGACACATTTTTGCTTCAATGTTAACTTAAATACTATCATGAAATGTGCTTGAAACGTCAGATAAACTTAACAAAATTTGGACTAAATTCACTCATTTTGAAAGATGAAAGACTAAATTGGTATAAAATTTTGATGAGGAACTAATTCCAAAATTCACTAAAACTTGAGGGACCAAAACATATTTAACCCTTTTTTTATTTGTAAAAGAAGTGATCAGTTACCAAATATTTTCAATAAATCTTACAAAGACCAAAAATTCATTATATTTGTAATAAGCTTGATACATACAATTTATTAGGTACACTAGTTTGAGGATAAGTGTTAGATACATTTTCTTTTATCTTATAATTATCTGTTATTATTTTTTTTTTCTATTATTTATAATTCGAGTTTAACTCGTAATCTCTTTATTATAGATAGAGTGCCTTATGTATATTTCCTACAAGCAAGATTAATTTCGTACATAGTTTTTCACTTATTTATCAGTTTAATACTACAAAAGAATTTTGAAACATACCAACAACTACGAATTAGTGACTACGTTTTATAATTTCTCTTACTATTATTAAGTGACTAAATTTTTGACGTATATTAATTTGTATTTGTAAATTATTTGGACATTAATTTTAATTTTTCCAACATGTTTTCGGATAACACAATAATGTAGATTTGTCCCTTTCTTAATTTAAAGCTTGAGTGCAACATTACTCAACTCCAATGTCAATCTATATCATGTAGCAAGTGTGTTATCCAATATACTCAATTAACGTCCAAACCCTATACCATCTAACACAAATTTTGGCTTCAATAACTTTTACTGTGATCCTGCAATTCGATATGTTTGACCGTTTACTTTTTCACTTAAGATTTATTTTAAAGTTAAAATAAAAAGTAATAAGTTTTTTTTTTTTCTTTTTTCACTTAGAAAAATGACCAAAGGTGAAAGAGCAAGAAGAAGAGATGAGAGACTGGTAAAGTGAGAAGAAGAATCGTGAGAGTGCAAGCAACTATTTTCTCCTCAAGTTCTTAACCTTTTAAAAGGCTTCCTCTTTTCTTTTCTTTTAAATTGGATAAATTTTTTAAAATATGAATTATATTTGATGTTATTATTTGAAGTCTTGAAAGAAAAGAATTAAAAATTGAACTAGCATCACCAATATTTCCTATTTAATGTAAAGAAATGTATTTATTTATAATTTTAACGAGCATGATTCTCAATAAAAAGGGAAGGAAATAGGTCCAATAATCCGATGGATATGTAAGACTTAGCCTATATGATAAAGTCAAATATTTTTTAAAAGAAAAAACAAGATTTCTTTTTTACATGCCAATACATTTAAATAAATATAAATAAATTTTAGTGTAATTATTATTTGTATAATATATTAAAATCATAATTTTCTTTATATTTTTAAATACTAGACATGCTACTTTACATAAAAAGCCAAGCCTATAAGTCCAATAAATAATTATGGTGTTAGTTATAAAATCGGTTTTTAAAAGTTTACAAAAATATAGATTTGTACACCTTATAATAAAATAGATTTGTAAATACGATGACCAGAAGTAGATTTATGTTATAGTTATATAAATATTTTAATTAAAAATTAGATAAACGTATGTTTAATAGTTTTATAGTTGAATTTGGTGGCATTTGAAATGAAGAATGATGTGTTAACATCACATTACATTACGTGGTTGTGGGAAAATGAATGATGTTAAAATGTTTATGGAGAACCTCTCATTGACACCCCACGTGGGGACTGTGTATCCAACACCAACAGATTCATTTTCCTTTCCAACCATTCAAAACGATTATAGGCCTACGATTGAGATTTTGCTTGCTTTCAGTTTTCATTTTCTGTTCACTTCATAAAAAACAAATTCGTAAACAGTCCCACACATTTTCGACCATTGTGCCATAACAAGGATTTTCTAAATATTAGTTTTAAGAAATTGAGTTATTAGAAGTGGTTGGCAATAAATTGGTAAAACCACGGTCGTGGACTTTTACACTGTTAGTGAGTTAGCAAATATCTGTTACCATTGTGTAGAAAAAATTGCATGATTATTTAAAAGTTTAAAATTTCTTTTTTTTTTTTCCTGAATTTGCGTCAAGGTTTTAAATTATGCTGTATTCAAATAAGTTTCAATTTTTATTATTTTTGTTCATTTAATTTTTTTTGTTTGTACTGTTTAAATCATTAACGATAATGAATAGTGACGATCATATATTACTTTGTAATTTTTTTGGTTTTTTATTTTTTAATTGTTTTAATTTTTAAATGTCCATTTGTCAACCCAACAACAATATCAACGTGCCAATTAATGTTTTATATTCAATTTAGTTTTCATATTCTTTATTTTTGTTAAATTTAGTCCTTTTTTTATTAAATGAAACAATTTTGTTCTTTTTCAAATTGAGACTAAATTCACTTTTTTATATTAAAATTCATATTTTTATTAAATAATTTTTTTCAGGGTTAAAAGTAGTTTATAATTATAAAAAAAATATTTAAGCATAAAGATTAATTTAAAATTTTTAGATTAATGATGTTGGTTTTGATCCTTAACATTTTTGTTTTAATTTTAAATTAATTTTAACCTTAAAGCAAAAATGTAAATTTTAACAAAAGCATCGTAATAATTTTTATATAAAATTAAATTTGGTCTCAAAAGTTTGAGAAGGAAAAAATTATTCAATTTCAAATAAAATTGGACCTAAATTAAACAAAAATAATAAATATAGAAAATAAATTAAATATAAATATTGACTTTAATACACTACGATGTTGGATTGATATGTAGATTTTTTTTTCTCAAAAATAAATAAAAAATTAAAAGAAATATAATAAAAAATAAAAATAAAAACTATAAAGTAACACATGACAATCACTGTTTATTATCATCAATAATTTAAATATTATTAGTAAAAGATAACTAAATTAAATAAAATTGACAAGAATTAAAACATTTGTAAACGTAAAAATAGTTACGACTTATTTAATAAAATTTAACGAAGATAAAAAAAAATATTTTAACCTATTTAAAACAATTATTTCCGTACAAAACGTGTGTGGTATGGGAGCGTACCAAGTACAACTCGCGTATAAAACAAATCCCTCCCGTGTTGTCCTTTGCATTTCTTTATCTCATACATTTGATCTATTTCCACTTACAACTAAAATAAGACAATATAACTTTCATTTTTCAAATTTCAAATTTCAAATTTCTAAGCTGTTTCTCAACTTAGTCTAATCATCACTACACTCAACTAACAGCGTCAGGCACACTATTACGACGCATCAAGTACCTTCCTTTTATCCAGATTAATCCACAAAAAGATGAAATATAATCATTATTATTTTAGTTCTTTAAATTTTTAAAGTTTCAAGACAGCATGTTACAGCAACTTCATATATATATTTACCCTATTTTGTTCTGCATTCTTGTCTTTCTCCTTAATTTTTGTTTCGTGATCTCCTGCAGTTGTCCCCACGAAAGCGTTTATTTTAGAAAAAATATGAAAATGAACACAAATTCTTCTTTTATCATAAAAGAATCCTGAATCAAGTTGTTAACTTTTTCTGTAGCCCATAAAGAGATACAGCTATATGATCCCTTCATCAGCAATTTGGTGCATGTAGAAGAATAAGAAAAAGTCCAAAGCGACAGATACACGAATGATGCATGCAGAGAAGAACAGAATCTACAACCCCATAAGGAACAGTTGCATATGGGCCTGGTTCCTCAGAAAGAAATAAAACAAATACAGATTTTATTCCTCTTCAATTGTACGAATCTCATGCCAAAGATAATGGCAGCAAAAATTGTGACAATTCATTGGAGATTTTTGCGAATTCAACGTAGTAAGGTCTAATATTATATTAATGTACTGAAGGTGTAAGGTGCTTACAGTGATGGTAGAAAAATGGGAACACAAACTTTTGGAATGTTCGTTCAGAATGTAGATAAAAATGTAAATGATAATGTTATGAGCATTGGCTGGCAAAAGGATTACAGTAGGTAAATTAAGCAGAGTTAATCTCTTATTTTACAAAGTGAGTGCCGAGTGTAGTTTTAACATAATTAACACTTTTAACAAACTCTTAAATATTCCTTAAAGACAAATGTATCACGAAGGTTTGTCTTTAGTTAATATAGAATTTTCAACACACTCCTCACGTTAATATTAATGGATGATCCGATAATAATAAACTTTTCGATATAAACCAAATAAATATCAAATCTTATTAAGATAGATTTTAACTCTGACTCTAATATCTAGTTAAAAAATAAATTCTAAATCTAATTCAACTTCACAAAATTTATTCGAAAAGCTAAGGTACACATATAGGTATATATAATGAAGAGTAGGCCGTTGAAGGGCCTGGTGTGGTCCCAATCTGAACTTTAATTATAATGTGTTTTGAAATGGTGTCACAGGTCCCCCACCCCTTTGCTGAAACGTCATAGTTAGAGTTCTACCACTACTGGACCAAAACAAAATTACCAATCAACCATGCACAAGCACAATGGAAAAAGCCCACCACTTTTCCCACCAAAATTGGGGTGGTCCAAACTCACCCTATCTTAAATTGGGCTTTCTATAAACTACTTTCACTTTCTCAGTTTTGTCTGCATAATCGCAACTGTTTCCTCTCTTTTTCTGTGAGCTAAAATGATTTTTGTGAGAAAATGTGTTTGCTATAATTTTTATCTCTTTACATCTTCACGAGGAAACACTACTCACTGATCAAAAGGGAAGTTTAAGAGGGTGAATCGCAAACAAATAATTGAGTTATAAATGTATAGTGTTTAAGCGTTTTTAGATGATGACTCTCCGCTCTACTACTTTGAGAAAAGAAATAACTTTATATACATATTTAGAAAGTCAATGAATGAGTACGAGGTTTACAATGTGGTAAGTGAATAATTCCTTCCTTAATCATTAGATAGTATGCTTAGAGTAGAATGTCAATATGAAGTGGTCTACAGAACTTCCTTCATAAGGAACTTTTGTCGTTCTGCATAAATGCGCAGTACAGACACATTTTTAACACCAGAAAAAATGAGCTGAAAATTCTCAGCTGAGTAGGTCAATGATAATTTTTCCGTAAAAAAATACATGAGTGGAAGAAAGCTGAAAGAAAGGTAAGGGGTGCAGCTATGGAAAAAATGGACTACTTGAGTGTAGATCAGGTTCAGAAAATGCAAGAGATTGATATAAAGGATGAGATTCTTTATAATTATTTCTTCTTTGAAATTTTGGTCTAATTTAATTATATATTTTATTTGATGTTTTAAACGCGTTTCATGATAATATTCAAGTTATTTATGGTGTTTAACACATTTTTACTTCAATGTTATCGTAAAACACATTTAAAACGTCAAATAAACTTAACAAAATGTGGTTAAAATAATTAAATTCACATATTTTTAAAGTTTGAGGATTAAATCTATTCAAAATTTGAAAAAACAATAATTTCAATTTTAACCGAAAATTAAAGAACAAAAAAATATATTTAACCCTTAAATTTAAATCTTACTATTTCAATATGGTATAAAAGTTATTTAAAATTCATTTTAATTTAGATTTGAATCTTTTCTGTCACTCGATTCTTATATCTCGACATGAATGTACTGTAAGGAAATATTTTAAAGATTTTACATCAATTAAAAATAAAATCACTTTATAATTTATTAGTGAAACACATGTTATTTTATTAAATTGGTTTAATGAAATTAAATTAAATTTAAATTTCACTACCATAAACAGAGAAAGGATCGGGACTATATAATCTTTCTTTCAATTGGGGTAGAGGTTTAAATAGCATTTAGGGGGCGCCAATAAGAAACAATGTTGATGTTGACAATAAAAGGAAGTCAATATTTTGTTTCACTAAATGGACCATTACGAATAATACCCGACAATTACTGCCATAATGGGCTACGAACCTGGGCTTCTCTAATTTCTTATTACCCATAAAGTGTTTTTTGACTTTCCCATTAAGGATGTATTTTTTAACCGAATATTTTTATGGAAATATGGAACAAGGAAAAGAAACTGTTTCTTTAATTTTGAGTCGCGCTTTTAAGATGCAATTGTAGCAAAAGAATAACAAAGTCAGAAAAACAGAATTGTATGCAGTATCACATATGATGTTAGTGATTGAAATGGAAAATGTAATTACCAGAATAGCAGTAGATTGGGACATGAGAGGCAAGAAAATGTTATTATACACGCGAAGCATTGGTTTGACCTCTAGAAACATTTCGCACACAATATTTCCAGCAATAAATTTTCTTTTGAATAATTTGTTAGGTTCGAATAAATCTTCAACCATTAAAATCGTCCCTTGGTCCTTTTTTCTAAGAGAAAGATCCGACTTTGAATATTTGATAACAGATCATCATGTTAATCTCCCAAGCAACACGCCACTAAGGGAAAAAAAAAAAAAAAGGACGAAGAAAAAGTTGATGCGGTGCCGAATTCTATGCACCATATTCAAAATGCAACTATTCCCCATCCGTCCATGCTTACATGTTCATGGTTTCACAAACTTCCCTTAATTGTTAGTGAGATAAATTGTGATTTACCCATGGTTTCAAAATCGTATATGCGATTCAAATAATGAAATTGCTAATTCAAAGTTTCATTCTTTATCCTCTCCTTTAACTAATAATAGCAATTGACTTTATATTTTTGTTTCATCAACAAAGTGTGAATATATAAACATGACATAAGGGGTGTTTGTCCATACACATGTGAAGAGACAACCTTCCCTACCCTATTTTCCTGTTAGGCATGCATTTAAATATGTTATAACCAAAGAAATGCTGCACAATATGAACCTATCTGTAGTAGCCCAATATAAATATATCTTGTTTCAACATATTGAAATTTTCATATAATAAAAAAAGAAGAAGAGATTTTGAGATTTCTCTAAAAAAAAAAACAAGATGAAGGATATCAATCCCAGTCAATAAAAGGTATTCAATTTCTTAATTATTATATACCTCGACCAGCATGCACTTTAGTTTATTTAATTACTTTATCTTTCTTGAATATTTCTTCTTAAAAACACACGAGTTTGAAGACTGTAACAATGTCCATTCAGTTTTCCTTTTTAATCTCACCCTGAAAAGATGTCTGTAAACATTCATCCAATTGGAACAGGTTTGTTATAACATAGCAACAAAAAATATATAACACAATCTCCTCCCACTTTGCTCGTGTTGTGTTTTCTACAACCAAAAACCAGATAAAGAAGGAAGTGTAAGGTGTAGAAATATATAACATGGTTGAAAAGTTGAGGCTTGCGTTATCTGTGTTGGTCTCTCTTCTTCTCACATCCTCAGTACAGTCACAGACATGCATGAACCACACCTTCACCGACAACAAGGTCTTCACCTCATGCCGCGACCTTCCCCACTTAACCTCGTACCTCCACTGGACCTACGAGCAGGCCACAGCCAAGTTGGACATGGCATTCAGACACGCTGGAATCAACGCTTCGGACAGGTGGGTTGCATGGGCCATCAATCCCAACAACAACCTCAATTCAGCTATGGTTGGAGCACAGGCTCTGGTGGCTATCTCAGAATCCGGTGGTGCCCCAAGAGCATACACTTCTTCCATCCAAGGTTACTCAACCCAGTTGGCAGAGGGAAACATTTCTTATGCCATCTCTGGTTTGAGAGCTACCCGTGAGAATAGTGAGATCACCATCTATGCCACCCTCACTCTTCCAAACGGTACCACCAATTTGGTCCACCTTTGGCAAGATGGTCCTCTGTCTGCTTCTACTCCTGCACAGCATCAACTTGCTACTTCTAACCTCCAAGCCAAGGAAACCTTCGATCTTCTCTAGTTCAATGCAGCCAGGATCAAGTGTGCTTAGAACAAGAACAATAAATTAATGTAAGTAACTGCCTTTCGCAATCTTTTTTGTGTGCTTCTTGTTAACTGGTTTCCTTTATGTGCATGTGCGTGTGTTGAGGATTTGCATGCCTTAATTCTATCTATTTGTTTCATGTGTTCAATGCCAAATACGTAAAGTTTTGTCCTTTGGTTTCACTGTTCTGCAAGTCTTCAGCATGCATACAGAGAATTTAAAGTCAAAATTTCATTGATTCTCACACAAACTTTAGGAAAAAAAAAGATTTTTTAATAAATCACATGTGTATACATCTGTATATTTGATTGCATGTATTCTTCACTTTAAAACTTCGTTATCTTTTGTCCTAAAAACCATCTCAACGTGTATATATAAATAACTTTTAGTTTCGACTTTTAAGAGATGAGAGTTTTGGAATTATATAAAGAATAGTACAGTTCTATATAACCTGACTCAAATTGTTATATGTTTCTTTTGCAGGCAAATAAAGAGATACACCAATACATTTTGTTCCTTTCCTTCTGCGGAAGAACACGATGATACATCCCTCGTGCAGCAAAGAATCTATAACCCATGAGGAACTGGATGTTTTTAATTTTTTTCTTTTGTATGATTCAATATAATAGTTACATTTATAAGCATAAATAAATAACACTTGATGTATATGTATTCATAGATATATTGTATATATTATTGCTATGTTTAAATGTGATATTAATTCACGAATAAACGAGATTTTTTTTTTGTTAACAAACAAATATAATTTGTTAGTGCAAAAGTCGAAGTAATAATTTTATTTAATAAAAAGGAGTAGGATGCCTTGCCAAACCATTACAAAATTCGGAAGAGAAACTAATACATGATGACTAAATGTGTTGAATTGATCACCCAAGGTAAATTGAGCTTATTTAAATATTTGAACCCATATTTAAGTTTTCTTAGATGTGTTTTGAGTTAAATAAATAAACTTAACCAAGTATTTGATAAACTGAACTTGAAAAATTAACAAATGATTTATTTTTTTCTTACGCTCTTATTTTTTTATTAAAACAATACTAACAAATGTTCTTTATAAGAAAAAAATAAACTAAGGAAATATAGATAAAAAATATTTAATAATATGTTACTACAGAGAAGTTAAAAGGGCAGTAGTATTTGTCTTTTTAAATGTAACTATTATTATATAGTATTCAATTGAGTGGGAATGGAATATACAGTGTTTAATGTCAAAGTCATGAAATTGCTTTTATTATACCCATGCGTATTCACTAATCAATACAGGACAGAAAATTGGTGACGATTGAAAGGGAGAACACATTAAGAGGGACATGAGAATTGTCTTGTTATAAGGGTGAGAGAAGAGAAGTCGTAGTGTCAAAAACCATAAAAGACACTTCTAGAATTGTTGGAGTTAAAAGCACTTGGTCAGGATCATAAACTTCAAACATTGAGTTAAAACTGGATTGATTGAGATGTTACACGAACCTTGTCCAATCCACCAAAGATCTTGTGAAACTTTCAGCTCACCTACCATTACACACACATAATTCCTTGTTAACTATTACTTTAACGCAATAAAATATTATTAAGGGAAAGTTAATGGACAATTACCTTCAACACTTGTACACTTGTGACTTCACTAAGTTATCTTCTACGACCCCTTCAAATTTACTACTCGTCACTTCTAATCAAGTTTTCTTTCAACCATTCAAATAAAACCCTCTGTGTTTTTTTTTTTTTTGAAAGATCTCACGCTAAATTTTCAACAGGTCATAATTAATGAGTCAATTTTCCAAGCAACACGCCACTAAATTTTGAAAAAAAACAGGGGTGTACAGGGACGAAGAAAAAGTTGGCGATCTAAAATAAAAGTCTTGTAATAATATATCAACCAAGAGGTGACGAATTCATGGCTTAATATTCAAATGCCACTATTTTGGAGCTTTTCAACTTTTCCGCATTCAACAGGCTTAACTGCGTCTCGCTATTCTTCTTCTTTCCATTATTTTATTAATAACTCCCTGCAAACCAAATAAAAGAAAACGTCTCTTTTGTTTTATGTGTTAAGAAATTTCAGAAAGGGTTATTAAGGTTTCATAAATATGGTTAAATAGACAGAGTTTAAAATGGAGGGACCAAAACTTCCTCAATTATAAATAAGATCAGCACCCAGTGTAATATAAAGTAAGTTAAAAATTCTAAAATATAAAGAATCTTTGTATTTATAAAATGGCTTAAATAATAATAATAATAATAATTCATTATGCATGTATTTTATACAATAGAAGTATCAAACATTATTTCCTTTGTTTTTGTTGGGTTTGAAATCTTCCTACGCCATAATTAAGAGTATAAATAGTTAAACACAACGAACTTGTAAAAAAATGTCAAAATTGGAGGTATTTTAGTATACATTCTCTCATCATTAATTAATGTAAAGAAAATTATAATTTAACAGATACGGTCCACTATTTTACCAATTACCACCATGTTTGCTTGACTTCAAATATAATCGATCTCTGCAATGACTTCCACAAATGACTTCAAACATGTTTCCAGTAAGACGTTACTAAATATTTGTTTAACTCCCAATTTGGTTGATAAAATCTATTTTGACTGTCACAATTTTTTCTTCAATGTTACGACAGCATTTACGTAGTACTTTCGAAAGTTTTTGTCACAGATTCATATTCTTACAGTTACGTTTGCATAAGGCTACGTATCGTATTTACGTGTATTATTATGGATGATATGGTTGAACAAATCAAAGAAAAAACTGAATGAGGAATGAGACTCTCCTATTATTAAATATTAGGTTTTAAACTTCTGTCGCAAAAAGTTGTTTAGAGTATACCGCAATTAAAGGAGTTAAAATGCTGAAGGACATGTGTTTTCATAAATTATCTATACTTTTGATTTCTAAGTAGTATTGAGCATTTTTGTGGGATGGGATAATTGTATCCCTAACTCAACATTAAAGTTTTGATGATTTCGTGCATTGTTTAACTTTTTCTTCTATTATTAGATAAGTTTTACTTTTTTTGATTTAGTTTAAAAGTACTTTATTAATATTATTTACTAAACAAGCTTTCTAATATTTTTTTAAAGATGATACATACTTCAAGTGTTTTTTTTTATAACATATTAACTTCTAATTACTGCCTTTTATACTTATTTTGTCGTTATTTTTTTCTCAATAAAGTGAATTTTATTGTTTTCTTTCACTCATATGAGATTTTCTTATTTTTTTATCTTTTTATTAATTACATAAGATATTAACAAGGACAGATATATATTATGAATACTTTTATTTGATTTTATTATCGATGTAATGACTAAATAAATAATTTTACAATGTTATATATTTAATCAAAAATTGTCGATGATATGAATTTTTGGGTAATTATTGTCAATTTTAAGACACTGAATTATTTTATATTTTCAATATATACTATTTTTTTCTAATTTATGAAATAATTATATTACTTTTTTATAATTAACATTACGCTGATTTTCAATAATCCTTTATACTATTTATTCTATCATTTTTAGTCATACCTTATTTTCATTAACATGATCAAAATATGATGTCTACTGAAAAGTATGTTATTTTGTTTATTTTAATTGAGACCACAAATATCTTAACTTAACATATAATATAAGATTAATTATATAAGTGTTTTTATAATTGATGTATAGTTATAAATGAAAAGGTTTTATAATGAAAAAAAAATGAAATTATGAAGACTCCAAAATGTATTTTATCAATAAACTACAATAAAAAAACTAGATAAAAATTAGATAACATGCTGTCATTTTATATTTATCAATATTTTTAATGAATAAGTTTGTTAAATATTTATAAATTAATAAATTTAATTTAACAGCTTTTAGTTTTTTTTTTGTTATGTCTTTTGGTTTCAATTATTTTTGTCAAAAATCTATGTAAGACTTGTCACAGCCAAAGTATTTATTGTCTAAAGTTTAAAAGTTATTGTCTATCTAACAAAAAACTTGTAATTTGGGTAAGTTAGACTTTTAGAGTAATGTTCTGAAGAAAAAAAAATTTACATTTTGACTCAAATAAACTATAACTTCGTTTTAATAATATACTTAATGATCCAATTCAATATATATATATATATATATATATATATATATAATAATTTTGACATAATTAATCATCAAATAGTTGTTTATTTATTGTAAATTGTTAAGATATCAAATTTGGTTCAATTTGAGTCTATTGGTATTTCACGGATTTTAGATAAAAAATGTTATTTATGCTGTAAAATTGTATTGAATATTTATTATTTGTACTTATTTTCTTTTCAATATAGGAACAATTCGTGGTTGAGTCAAGAAAAAATAAAAAAAATACAGAAATAACATGTAAAATAACTTAAGAGAAATAAAATAATATACCAACAATAAATAATTATTAAAATAAAAGAACATAGCAATAATACACAATTTTCTAAGAATCATTTCCTTTAAAAAAACATTAATAATTAATATTAGTGACAAATTATAGAAATGATTGTAGTTACCAATTTAAAGACTAGTTAAAAAATTTCGAAATTATTTTAATTACTAATAATTTTAATTTATAAATTAATATACAATTCATTATAATAATAATAATTAATTATTTTATCATTAAAATTAATTATTATTTAAAAAATTTCTTATAATAAAATATAATAATTTTGACTTTTTTTTCTTTGCTCAAACATTCAATTGTCCTCTATCACAACATATATTTTAACACGAGTATCATAAATGCATTTCAATGACGAAATTATTTTTGGGAAAAATATATAATATTTTTCTCATGCAAAAAAACAAAATCTTTAAAAGAGAAAACATCGATAATGGAAGACTGCAAAAGTACATTAATCATCATGAAAACTAATAATGAAAAGGAAAAAGAAGAAGAAAAAATTAAAAGTTATATTATTTAGTCTTTTAATCAAATTTTTTAAATTTATTTGATATTTTAAACACATTTCATGATAGTAATTGAATTATTTACTCATTTTTGCTTTAATATTTACTTAGAAAAACAATTAAAACGTCAAATAAATTTAACAAAATGTGGTTAAAGGGATTAAATTCACTCATTTATTAAAGATGAAGGATTAATTCCAATTTTTACTGAAAGTTAAGGGACCGACAACATATTTATCCTTTATTTTAATATAAATTTATTACTATTAATATTGTATTTATTATTCATTAGCAATATTATCAATAAAAAAGTTAAAAAAATTAAAAATACTACGACTAACAAATTATATAGACTTTCTTTTTTTTGAAAATTCATATGATAACGATGTTTATATTTTTCACGAAAAAAAAATGCTAATCGTAATGATTTTATTATCTAATGTTTGAATTAAATTGTAAAACATGCTAATAAAAAAAAATCAACATGACACTTGACACATTAAACACGAGCATAACTTTAATAATATTACTGACTGATAGTTTGTTACCGAAAAAAGCCTCAAAAACATATGTTCAATTAAAATAGTTTTAAAGATTAATTAGCCAATGCTTATTTTGAAGATTTAAAAGTTAACTAATGCATGTGTACGGCAAGGCATCCCCTCTCTTACTTTGACGAAAATGTGAAACTCTTTGACGCGTTGACGCACTATGTGTGCCGTTTTAAACAATACTTTATCTTTTTTATAATGCTATAACTACCTTTCTTAATTAACTTTACCAGCCACTAATTTTTGCCATCAATTGACCGTTTTCTTATGAATATATTTTTTATGACATTTTCATCACGTAAACTTCACTATATATTTAAGGATTTTGAAACATAATTCCAAACCATTTTTGTCAAATGAACCACAATTTAACTTTTAAAATACATTTTCTTCTAAATATTCTACAAACGCTAATAAAATATATTTGTCGAATAATTTCACCGATAACTTTATGAGTGTGTTTTGCTTTGCAAATATTTTTACACGACAAAAATTAACTATAAATCTTTCTTACATAGGTAATTTTTATATATATATATATATATATATATATATTAATGCAAGCACGTGCATTATTATTAAGGATGTAAACGAGATGGATAAGGTATGGGTAGTAGTTCCTTCGTATCCTACCTGCTTGATAAATATTCACCCAAATCTGTATCCATATCCATTGGGTATCCGTTATGCGGGTACTCACATAATTTTTTAATATTCATGAGTACCGCGGATATTTAAAAAAAATAAAAATAAATATTTAACAACATATTTTAATCGTAAATTCAAATAAAATACAATACATAACATTCATAAATTTTAAACAAAGTCAAAATAACACATTTAAAGAGTGTTGAATGACAGATTACAAAAAAAATGATTTTTTTTTAAAACTAATTGATAAAAAAATAACATGTTTTTTTTTTTATTTTTTTAATTTAAATTAGATTATAGCGGGTACGAATATCTACGAGTACGGATACTATGATACCCATACTCGCTCTCTTAACATGCGAGTATTATATATATATATATATATATATATATATATATATATATATATATATGTCATCTGTTAAACATTCAACATTAACTTAACTTGTATGCACTTGTGATTTTAAAAACTATTCAATAAAATATAATATTTGAATCAATACAAAGTCGTGAATTTCGCATTTCATCCTCTTTAATTCGCTACCAATTTTTTTTCCTCAATATTTTTTATATTATTAGTAAATCATGCACTCTTCTCTTCTTAAGAATTTTCACACATCATAATTATATAATTGCCCATTCAAGAAGATCCTATGCTATTAGATAATGACAAAGAAAAAAAAAAAAAAAATATATATATATATATATATATATATATATATATTTATGTTCGAGTATTTTTATTTGATTTCTCTTATATTTTTTATTTTGAATTGAACATCTTTATTTTTAATGTATTTATCATTTATTCATGTCCAAATTTCCTAATTTCACTTCTTTCTAACAAACCCAAAAAAGTTAATTAAAGGAAGCGTAAAGGAAAAGATGTGGAAAATTTAAAGCTCTCCCAACTTAGTTAATTACCAAAGAAATGCATTTGAATATATGAGAAATTTAAAAAGCGTTAAATAAAGAAAAAGAATTCTATCTCAATTTATATTATACTGTGTGAAAGTGGAAATCTACGCGGAAGCTTTCACTTTAATTGGTTGTACCTTTAAATAATTCAAGCAATAATAGTGTTTATCACTTTAATCACTTCAGTCAACTATTCAATGGGCCAAAGTATAAATAGTACTTTTTCAGGGAGCATTTGTTATTACTCTTATTTAATATTTAATATAAAATACTTACTTTAACCTAATTTTTAATCGAAACACATTTTATAAAATCTAGATCATATATGAATTTTCAAATAGTTTTAAATGGGTTAAAATACCTTTTTATCCCAATTTTAGTCAAATTTTGTCAAATAAGTACTAATTTTGATTTTGTGTTCAAATAGGTCTAAATTTTTGTCAATTTTGTTTAATTGAGTTTCTTTTTGCTAACACCGTTTAAATCATTAACGACCATAAACAGTGACGACCACGTGTTACTTCGTGATTTTTAAATTTTTTTTTATTTTTTTAAATATTCACGTGTCAACCCAGTAGCGTATCACGTGTCAAAGTCATTAAATGTTGTTTCAATTGGGAGAGAGACCAAATTGATTCATATTAACAAAAATTGGAACTCAATTGAACAAAAATAACAAATATAGAGACCAGACTGAATATAGAACCTGCTGGGTTGACACGTGGAAATTTAAAAACAATTCAAAAAAAAAATTCAAAAAAAAATACCTAAAAAAAATCAAAAAAACCAATTAAAAAAATTAAAAAATTAAAAAAAAAAACAAAAAAAAAAAAAGAGACAGT
>Ga0214545_1006797_pt1 | contig 19629 bp, 15 predicted proteins | sample CNSS4metaG_FD_160064 | JGI IMG/M metagenome (GOLD analysis project Ga0214545, IMG submission 160064) | Root nodule microbial communities from cowpea collected in UCLA plant growth center, Los Angeles, California, USA - CNSS4 | ecosystem: Host-associated > Plants > Roots > Nodule | place: USA...
TATATATATATATGAATAGTGTTGATACAGATGAAGATTTAAAACAAAATGGTACATAAATAAGATGTAAATAATAATATTTTATAATATTGCCAGAATATGATACATCTTATTGATTATTATAATTTATATTATATGGATGGAGAAAGTTTCATGCTATATTTTATTTTATATATTTATAGACTTTGAATTCACATAAATGTATATTTATGTATAAATAATATTTTTTTATGTAGGTGAGTTTATTTATTTTTGGTTAAGAATATGTAATTATAAAGTATATGGTCGAAGTCTTTGGCAATTATGGGTGTGGGAATTTGTCTTATTTACATGGTTATAGGTTTGCGGAAGTTTGGTTTGTTATTAATCAATTGCTTTGTGACGTGGTGACCACATTTTAAGTTTAGTGGTATTGTACCTTAACTTTTATTAGGCTTGGGTTTTATAAGGTTTGCGGGTGCAGTGTTTTATTTTGGGCATATGTTAATTCATGGTTTTGGCAATTACCGTGAGGTATGGTTGTTTTATGAACATTTTAAGTGCTAATTATTAAGTTTTAGGTGGAGGTTAAATTGAAGGGTTGTATTTCTTTTGGAATGTTGCTGTTGCTTTTGTTTTTAATGTTGTTGTTTTCTATTATGCTGTTGTTTTTCTTCATGCTGTTGTTGCTGCTGTTTTCTTTATGTCGATGTTGCTGCTATTTTCTATTATGCTGTTGTTTTTCTTTATGCTGCTGCTGCTACTGTTTTCTATTTTGCTATTGTGTTTGTTTTCTTTATGCTGTTGCTGTTGATTTTTGGTTGTCGTTGTTGTTTTTCTTTTGCTGTTGTGGTTGCTATTTATAATTGCAATGGTGCTCTCTGTATTATTTGGTGCAGAATTTGTGGCATGTTTTAATGGATAAAATAATAAGTTGATAGTGAATGACATCAATAGTGAATAAAGACATGATCTCAACGGTGAAACCATTGTTTATATAAACGTGTGAATTGTGATTCAGTCATATGACTATGACTGGATAGGTATATGTGCCATTATGAACTATGTGTTAGGTGTTTGGGGTTCTGTAGAACCTGTCCAAAATGCCAAAAACCAGTAGCATTGGCACTACTGGTATGGTGTCTGGCGAAACGGGGCAAGTCGTCAGGCGATAGGGACCCAAAATAGTGGCAGTGGCCACTAGAATCGCGTGGCGCTTGGCGGTGGGGATGGTTTCGCCATGCAAAAATGGTTAGGCAGAGAACCCTGAAGATGCGTGGCGCCTGGTGGTGTGAGGTGATTACCAAGCGGCCTGGAGCGTGAGTGCACTTAGAGACGCAGAGTGAGGCGCCAGGCGGTTCTGGGTGTAGAGGTAGATTGCATGAGGAGGATTTTACACAGCTTTGGATGTAGGTCTTGATTCGATGCTTTGCTAGGGGCCTAGTTACAAGTGCAACTTGTATTGGGCTCACACATGGCCACTCGAGGTTGTAGCCTGGTGGTTTTGGAAGTCTAGTGGAGTGTGCGAGATCGTGGCTCGTACGGATGAGTTCCGGAAGATTGGCCCCCTCGGTGTTAGTTGACGAGTTGGTAGTCTTGGGACAAATACAGACTGCGGTTCGTATTCGGGAACTCCACTTGGTGTCACAGATCGTGGCCGTGGCAAATTTATTCCCGCGTGTGGACTATTAGGTGGTGGTCTGTAGTCGGAGGGGCGAGTAGACACTCGTGGCAGCAAAGATCGATCAATGTAATCATTAAAGGGTGTAGAATGAAGATGCGTCCAAGGGAAGTTTAGGAAGTCGAGGATTAAGGATTGTGGCTTGTGAGTCTTAGAAAAAGCAACGCTCTTACCGAGTTTTGGTGAATATGTAAGGGTTGTGCTCTTGCTAGGTTTATGGATTTTAAATATTTTGTAAACCCTTATCTTACCAAACTCGAAATTTGTAATCGACGATTATAGTTTGTGGATTTTGGTTTATTGCGGTATAACAAATGTTTTAAATTTTCCCACGTTTTGGGAAAAGGAATTGTCATAAATGCAATTTTATGCTTATTTCCTATTTTAATTATTTAAATTAGTAATATCCGATCGGGATGTTACAAAAAGAATAGACATGATTAGGTATAATAATATTTAATTGAGAAGTTACTTTAGTTAAATTTACTATGACTAATCTATAAAGTTCTTGTTTTTGATTGAGGAGTTACTTTAGTTAAAACTGAGGATGCCAACAAATTAATTGAGAAGTTACACTGATTATTTTGAAATCTTGGACAAGAAATCAATAACAATAATCTTTAGAAAACCAATGATGAATCCTATTTTGAAAAAAGTAGTGGAATTGACCTGTTTTACTATTAATGTGTTTATAATATTTTATTTGCTTGTCACTTATTCTTTAATATCAAAATCCCATCTTTTCGTAGTAACTAGTATTAATTACATTAGAATATATTTTTATAAGAATCAAATATTGAAAATCAATTCCGTGTTTGTTGGGAGACGACTCAAGGTTAGCTTAACCCTATCTAGTTTGATCACTACTAACTAAACAATACTGAAATTGCTATAGTTAAGTAGTGTTAATTTGATCGAATCAACGACAACATTATCACATACTAACTTCTGTTGTGTGACTTTGGTGCAACTTAACAACTGCAATTCAGTGAAATAAAGGTGATTTGAGGTTGATCAAGAAAGAAATCCAACAAAGGTGCATATTTGAACTGATGCTCAAAATGACTAAAGATGCATATTTGACCTCTAAATTGACTTTTTACGTTTGAGATCCAATTCTTAAACTAGCTTTTCAAAACTAAAAGAAGTGGTAGTGTTGACTTGTACCAAGCTTCAATTCACCTTAAGAGCATGGAAATCCATGTAGAAACGAGGAAAATCAGATTATGCTTATTTTGGTGCTATAAAGTTGACTTTTTGTTTCCAAACTTTAATCTTCATTCCACCCAAGGAAATTCAATAAAAGCACTATTATAACTCGTGTTAAGCCTAATTGCATGATAAAATCTTGCTTTTAGTTATTCTTGGCCTAGATCGTTAGTTTTTAGGTTTTCTAAGTCTTGGTTAGTTATAGTGTAGTTTGTTAGTTTTTATAGATTCTAGTCTTAGATAGGATAATCTAGCTCTTAGGTAAGGTATTAGAAGTAGGATATTAGAAGTAGGATGTAGTGTAGGTTTTGGTTTTTAGTTCTAGAATTAGTGCTAGATTTGGGCTATTTTGGTGCTACAAAGTTGAGTTTTTGTATATTTATAAATGTAAATATAAATTGGTTTAGATTTATCGAATGAGATTAGGTAAGGGTTGAAAGAAAGTAAGAATACATAAACTACTAAAACCAAACAATGCACTTCATCAACAATCACTAGTAAATTTTATAGATAAACTTTAAAGCATAGCGAAATTAACAAAACCAAAGTTAGGGAATATTTGTCACTAAGACCCATCATTTGCTGTATATTCCAAATTAGTAGATTTAACAAATTCAATCACAAACCAATCATTATTTAAAAACGTGGGTCCCATATAACCATTATCATGCATGTAGTCGTGTATTAAAAACCCATGTACCTCCTTCCAACTTATCAAATTAATAGAACTAGGCATATGCAGGGGTGTAACGTGAGAAACCTCCTATGTCCAAACAAGCATCAATACTATACACAATACCGAGCATTCCATGAAACCCAAACATTATATTAATCAAAACCAAAAGAAACAATGATGAAACCAAATGTTTAATGCAACCATTATAATTCAATGTGAACAAATAAAATCCTCAATGACAGTAAGTATACAGTTTTTAACCTTCCAAAACTTAAATTCAATTACCCTAAACAATTTTCATCAACTCTATTTGGTTTCAACAACACATCAATGACATAGAAAAGAGGGAGCATATTCATCTATATTTACATAAAATAACTCAAATAATCAAACCTCTAAACCCCAATAAAACCAAATTCAACTCTCAAAACTTAGTGATTAGTAATCAGCCAAATAATGTCCAATCGACTTTCAATCAACAAAACCAAATAGCAGAGTAATTAAAACAGGGAAGGAGAAATAACGAGGGGGAATATGAACCTCTTGTTGGCGTCGATATTGTGAAGGCAGGGAAATAAACCTAGTTGATGCCGCTGTAAAACTAATTAAGGATCTTTAAGATCTAAGATTCTTACACGATAAAATATAATAGAGCACTAACCTTGATCCATGAGAGGAGTTGTGAATATGCGTTCTTCAAATTTGTAATGTGCTCTTCAACCACCGTTTCCCAATCTATCTCTTTGCGTTTCTTTCTCTTCTCACACGTTCTTGATAAGTTACTGTGAAAAAACCTTATGGCCAGAGACAGAATCCCAATCCCTTTTTTATAAACCAACGTCCATCAAGTTGGTTTTTCTTTTATCTTTATCTTTATTTTATTTTATTATCACTTCCCATAATAATAACCAATAGATCTTTAAATTTTATTAAATCAGAATTGGGTCATCATAATATTTCAAATGAGTCACTAATAGAATTAATTCGTTAATTAATTCTAACATTCTCCCACTTGACTCATATGATGTCATAACATTATATGATTTAATACATAAACATAATGCGCATTAAAAGACCTTGCATAAATTGGTTCCATCAATATTCATAATTACAGATATAGAAATAATAAGAGTCATGGCGGTTACACATCATTCGGTCGACATGATCCCTTCCATGTACCACTATATCATCCCTTACTCCTTAATATGACCTTAAAACGAGAAGTCCATAATGGGTTCAAACATAATGTCATTTTACAAAGCAATAACATAACATAATTTGTTTTCTTCATCATAATTTGCATGCATAAACATAAAGAAGAAAACACGAATTTTAGAAATTTATACATTAGGGAGCTCAGAGTGTCGCATAAACATTAATAACATTAACAATTAACATTTAACATTCACTAGTAGACATAATGCCCATATTCTTTATATGACCAACATACAATTTGGGCGGTAACCCTTTTGTTAAAGGGTCAGCAATCATAAGATTTGTACTAATATGTTCTATTGACACTCTACGTTTATGAACTTCTTCTTTAACGGCAAAGTATTTCAATTCGATATGCTTAGCACCTTTGGAATACTTGTCATTTTTAGAAAAGAAGACTGTTGCGGTATTATCACAATAAATTTTCAGTGGCTTAGAAATACTATCAACTAGTCCAAGTCCTGAAATAAAGTTTCACAACCAATTAGCCTGAACTGTGGCCTCAAAGCATGCCACAAATTCAGCTTCCATGGTGGATGCAACAATGACAGACTGCTTCGCACTTTTCCATGAAATCGCTCCTCCGGCTAAAAGATACACATAACCAAATGTAGACTTTCTTGTATCCACGCAGCCGGCAAAGTCTGAATCTGTATAACCTATCACCTCAAGGTGATCAGATTTTCTATAAGTAAGCATGTGATTCTTTGTTCCTTGTAGGTATCTTAAAACTTTCTTTGCAGCTTTCCAATGCTCCAGACCTGGATTACTTTGGTATCTACCAAGCATACCAACTGCAAAGCTAATATCTGGCCTCGTACAGGTTTGAGCATACATCAAACTCCCAACAACAGATGCATAAGGGATATTTTCCATCTGTTTCCGTTCCAAATCATTCTTTGGACATTGCATGAGACTAAACTTGTCTCCTTTCTGTATTGGAACAGGAGATGCTGAACATTTATCCATTCTGAATCTCTCTAAAACTTTATTAATATATGCATTCTGAGACAAACCTAACAATCCTTGTGATCTGTCACGGAATATTTCTATTCCTATCACATAGTATGCCTCACCCATATCTTTCATTTCAAAGTTATTAGAGAGAAACCTCTTAGTCTCACTTAATAGACCAAGATCATTAGTCGCAAGCAAGATATCATCAACATACAGAATCAGAAATATAAACTTACTCCCACTGACCTTCAGATATATACACCGATCAACGGTGTTTTCCTTAAATCCAAAGGACACAATAGTATCATTGAACTTAAGATACCATTGCCGAGAAGCTTGTTTAAGTCCATATATTGATCTCTTAAGTTTACACACCATGTGCTCCTTTCCTTCTTCAGCGAACCCCACCGGTTGGTCCATATAGACATCCTCTTCTAAATCCCCATTCAGAAAAGCAGTTTTAACATCCATTTGATGCAACTCAAGATCATAATGAGCTACTAATGCCATGATAATTCTAAAAGAATCTTTCTTAGAAACAGGCGAAAATGTTTCCTTATAGTTAATTCCATCTTTCTGAGTAAAACCTTTGGCAACAAGTCGGGCCTTGTAACGTTCAATATTGCCTTGAGAGTCACGCTTAGTCTTAAAGACCCATTTACACCCAAGCTTTGTAATGGGCTTTCTCTTTGTTGCTACTAACATCCGTGATAGCAGCCGACTTTTCAACTTGAAAAGCTAGATCAAGATCCAACACACCTTAGTGAAATTGGACTTGCTCACTCCAGTTAGGGAAATTCAACCCATTAAAGACTGAAATAGACAAAACATGCGAGTGTAAAGATACCAGAACAAAGACTGCAATTAACACATGCCTAACATTAATGCTTTAAGTCATAAAACTAAACGTAAAAATATATTCAAACATAAACAATCATTCTATGCATACTAATGTTCTCCTTTGGGAGATCCAATAATACACAAACATAAGCATAATGATGCTAATCATATTATAACATTATTGATAATTAAAATATGCATCAACTAGAAACACCCACTACCTTTGGGTATATAAATAAAACTAGTGACGCATACAAAATTATCTACAATCATGTTCATTAATTATGAGAACAATTAATCAACCTTTGGGCGATTATTAAAAGCCTTATAATTAATGAATTTAAATTAACCCATAAATTTAATTATTCATATGGGTAATTGAAATAAAAACATTAATAATTTGAAATCACAAAAAACTTTAAAATTTTGGCCACTTTGGTGACTAACAAAATTTATCATAGTTAATTTCAAATAAATAAATACATATTTAATTGCTATAAACTTTATATAGCATCCTCATTAATTTTAATTTAACAATAACAAACATAAATATTATTACAAATTAAAATAAAATTATGAATTATTTATATAAATAAAATAAATATAAATTTGTTGGTGACGTAAACCAATAAAAACATTACTCTACTTTTTCACTTTACGTTACTTGAGAATGATCTCCATTCAATTTAATAATACTAAGCATTTATTTAATTTAGCAAAAGCATCCAATTCACGTTCATTGGTCAGTTTTTCATCAGTTTTTCATTGGCACGTTCACACTTCATTTCAATATTAAAATAAAAAACACTTTCACACGTAACGGTTTTATTATATTTTCGTTCAATGCCAATTAAAATAAAAACACCATCACAGTAAAAGCACACATACAATTCCAATTAAACTAATTAAGGATCTTTAAGATCTAGGATTCTCACACGATAAAACATAATAGAGCACTAATCTTGATCCATGAGAGGTCTTGTGAATATTCGTTCTTCAAATTTGTAATGTGCTCTTCAACCACCATTTCCGAATCTATCTCTTTGCCTTTCTTTCTCTTCTCACACGTTCTTGATGGGTTACTGTGAAAAAATATTATGGCAAGAGACAGAACGCCAATCCCTTTTTTATAAACCAACGTTGATGAGTCCATCTTCAAGAGTAAGGAAGCCAAGGAGAAGCCATGCGGAATTGATGAAGCTTCCATGGAGAATGATGAAGGTGCGGAAGCTAGAAGAGGAGAGGAGAAGTGGTGCGACACTGGTGTTTGGAGAAGCTCTCAAGTGAGGTTGGGCCAACACTTAAGGAAGTGGGCTAGAGGAAACCAAGAAGGAGAACTCTAGCCTAAGTTGATTCACAAAAAGAGAGGAGTCTGGAATCATCTCAATAGAGTTTCTCTACTATATTTATGAATGAAAATACAAGGATCCTAAGCTCTCTATTTATAGTAGAAAAGGAGAGCTAAGTGGTCTAAAAAAATGGAGGGAAAAAGGATCTAGAATGTGGTATTTGGAGCCAAAAAGAGAGCATGAGGCAAGTGTGACTTGCCACCTAAGCAAGTCACATGCGACTTGCTTCTAGGCGCATAAGAGAAGCTTGGTGACCAAGCTTGGAGCAAGAAGGATCTAGATCCTCTCACAAATGCGCTCTCCCTCTTGTTGGGCCAATTTCAAGCCCAACTCTTCTTTGGTCCAATTCTCTTCAAAGCCCAAAAACCCTCCAAGGCCCAATACATGGCCCAAACAAAAACCTTATTCTACAAAGCCCAAAATATAAGGCCCAAAAATAAACTCTATTCTAATATTTACAAACAAAGAGTCTTAGGCTAGGTCTTCACATCTTCCTTGGCCCATGTAAAGTTCATCTTGGGCCTTGTATGTGCATTGGAGGCCCATTCCTCTTGTATCCTCCTAGCCATTGCTCTTGTTGTGGGTCCCTTGGTTAGAGGCATCTCATCAAACGTCCATCAAGTTGGTTTATATTTTATCTTTATCTTTATTTTATTTTATTATCACTTCCCATAATAATAATAACCAATAGATCTTTAAATTTTATTAAATCACAATTGGGCCATCATAATATTTCAAATGAGTCACTAATAGAATTAATTCGTCAGTTAATTCTAACAGCCGCAACAAGGGAATACGAAGCCTAAGAACAAATAGCAAGCCCAAATAGAGGTAATGGAAAAAAATGGAGGTCTAGCCCTACGAGATTTAGCGATGGACGTTGGCCGAGAAAGGGAAGGAATCTTAGCTTTGCTTTGCACTAGGTAGAGAGAACAAAATGACTGGATCAAAGCTAGAGAAAATGAGAGTTATCCCTCCATTGTGAAGTACGTGTGTCTCTTGGAGGAAAAAGAAGAGACCCAAAAATCTCCATGCGATGGTGATAAAAAAGGTTGCTCTAATCATTCGTTAAGGTTGAGAGGAGAATAATGAATATGAAAAAAAAAAGTCAATTAGGAAAAAAAGAAGAGTGAAAGTTGTGCTAGTAGAAATGGAAGTAGAGAGTGAAAGTGGAGGTTGAAACAATTTTTTAGTGGAAACGAGGTGGCAAAATTATGCTAAATTAGATATGGTTTTTTTACTTAAACGTTGTCTATTAAGATCACATAGGTAGTGCTGAACTCTAAAAACACTCTCTATTGGTTTATATTAAAATATTAAAAGAAACTATAAAAGAAATATATATAGCGCCTTTTAAGTAAAGCTTTATTTATGGGTCGTCACTTTAATAGTCTTTATTTAATAAAATGATGCCTTTTCTGTTTTGATATATAACGTATAATTAAATAAGCGTTGTCTATTACTAATTTTGGGGGTAGTATCCATGTCATAATGTGTGGATATGGTTGGATTAGTTTGAATTAATGGATACTATATATTGTAGCGTGTGTTTACTTTTGGTCATGTACTATTCAAACAAATGGATTTGTAAGTGATAAAGTTTGTTTGTTTTGGTAAATTTGAAGGTGATTGAAGGAACTGATTTGCGAGAGAGTATCATATTTCCATCTTTGCATAATTGAAGAAATGAGCAAAGATTTACTATTTATCCAATGCAAATAACCAAAATTGTCCTTCACTTTTTTTCTTAAATTAACGTGTGCGTGTGGTGGTTGGTTTGTGGTGTGGTTTTGCAGGCAAGTTTTCCTTCACCATAATAACTAATAAAATTATTAATTTTTTAATTCAACAAAAAATTAAAACAATTTTTCAACCAATCACATTTTATTTTAAATTTATTACATATACTAAATTTTTATTCTAACTAAACTGATTATATTTTCTATTAATTCTAAATTAATTTTACCTAAATAAATTTTATTTTCTATTCATTTTCATTATAGGGACAAAAGAGTAATCTTAGAATTTAATCTATTAAAACTTTTTTTATCTGTCACATTCATCAAATTATTCACAATCTTTTTCTTCAAATCCCTTCATCTATCCCTAAAAACAAACAACACAACAATCACCTCTCTAACCCTTCAAATTTATCTACTCACTCTCCTTCAAATCCTCTCCTTAATCCAAACACAACTTTAATGCCCTTACCAAAGTTATTTCAATATTTTTAATATATACCTTTTAATATCTCTTACTCTTTTTATGAGGTCTAAAATGATGTAATTAATTTGTTTTATCATCGTACCATTCAAAATTGGGAATTTACGAGTCTTTAGGGAAGCCAAATAGATAAAATTCATTATTTTAATATTTTGTCTCCACCAATTAATAGATAGAATTAATAGAGATTTTATTATTATTTTTTACTTGAAATACCATCTTATAGTTAAGTTCTAGAATGTCCACTCACATGAAATTTTGACCCAAATAACATACTTTGCCTTTTTGCCCAATGGCACAATGTAGATTTTATGTGTATTTTTTTCTTGAAAATATTACCTTTAAACATTGGAGGTCCAATCTACTCGAGAGTTTGCTTGATCTTTGTCAAATTCTTCTAAGTTACGTTTATGAAGAAGAGTGTTTATACTTATTGGTTTACCGATGAGTGCCCTGGTTTTGGTCGAGCATCCTACTATTTTTCTGCCTACTTTTGGTGTTTGTCTTACCTGGGCTGTTAAGTACCCAGTTTGGACTCTTGGATACAATAGATAACTAGTTGGTTTTCAAGGTGTATTAGGCTTTCCAGCCTCTTATGGGATTATTATGCTTCAAGACTTATGCTTGACCTTCATTTGAGGGATGGACAAGTTCATGACCTAAGGTCTAATCATTGGCCGGGAACTGGTCGGCCTTATATGATACATCTGTCCCCCAACCTTTTGTAATTCATTTGCTAAAGGTTTGAGGAGTTTTAATGGTCTTATTCATAGGTTATGCCGACATTTTGAGGTTTGTGCAAGGTCGAGTTGTCTATGGTTCCTGGTTTTTCTATCTTTCGTGTCCTCAAATCGTTTCTTATAGAAAAACAAAAAACTCCTAAATTCCTGTTTTTCTTTGGTCTACTCCCTATGGGTATGGTAGCCCCCAACCTCAAAGAGTGTAAATGACGTAAAGGTTTTATTAAGGGTGTGATATGACTAATGGGAAGGTGAGGAAGATGGGCTTGGCTTTGAAGCTGAAGAGTTTTAATGTAAAATTGCGTACTAAGCTTGGCACACAAATTGAAGGAAATGCGAAAGATGCAGAGTCGCGATATGGCTTGCATTACTATGGCGTTGGCAAAGATGTAATGATGACATTATGATGAACAAGAAGATGAGGGTTGGTGGGGTTGGCTTCAAATGGCAGATCATTTATGCTTATTTTGTTATTAAGAGCTACACTTTTGTCTTTGTTGCTAAGATATCTTGGAGAAGAAAATTGTATTTACCAATAACCATCTAACTATAAAGTATGTCTAATAGTGGTTGGAGTAAGGAATTTGTGGATGGGTCGGGTAGCTAGAGTACTCAACCTACTTCTTCTTTGGATGATTTTATGTTTAGGATCGATGGACTAGTGATAGAAACGGTTCTCGATGTTAGGGAAGATCCTGCGGAGGAGTTGGCCGGGAATAATCTGCCTCGTAAGGTAGGGTATGAGTGAGTAAACCCACTAGTCAGAGGGTAGTTTTCTTTGTATAGGTGGTCTAGGATACTAAACTTGTGGCTTTAAGTATTTAGGTTTTAGAGAAGGGTATATCATCGAACATAGTGTGTTGGAGCGAGTGAGTGTTGTTGATAATGTTTGCAATGGCCGAAAACACTATTCTAAGGATTTTTTTATATGTAGATGTGCCATTTTGTTCAACTGCATGTAATGTTACCTTTTGACGAGTTCTCTATGGGTGTGCACTGGCTTCCAAATGTTGTATCTACGCAACTGCACCCAAATAGCAGGGGTTGCCTTCAGGATTTTAGTTTGCTTTAGATAAGCAACTTGCTGTAAAAGGAGTTGAGGGACAAAGATAAGTCCAAGTGGGCAGAGGATTTATCCTTGTTTTAGGCCAAGTATGAGGAGGAGAAGGCAACATAGGCTAAAAGGAGAAGACTCTAGAGTATAAGAAAAAACAGTTAGGGACCTGAAGGGTAAGGTGCCTAGATTTTAAGAAAAAAGCTAAAGACTAGGAAAAAGAGTTAAAGTCACAGGTGGACTCATATGGAAGGGAAGAGTTGTTGAAGTGGAAATCGATTTGATGGATCTTAAGAAGTATGTGGTGGTCGAACATATTAATGCTTCAACAAGACTCTTCGACTGGTTGAGTTTTTCTATAGTGAATTGTTAGTGAAGGATACACGCTTCGATGTGAACAAGGACATATATGGCAATCGCCTCATTGATGAAGATGAAATCAATGTATTTAAGGCTTTTGAAGATCCTAAGATGACCATTGATGCGGCCGGTGCCTAGGATGATGGTGGTTCGGCCGACCATACAGCTACGGTGAGCCCTTCTCATTTTGGTGATGGTGATGAAGAGTTTGGTAACGCCGAGGAAGAGATTGTAGGAGACGTTTGATTTGCTAATTTCTTGATTAATCTTTACCTTCATTTTTCTTTGTTCGTTTTACATATGGTCGGGTACTATAACGAGCATTTGTTTTGTATATAAAACATTGTTACTTTGCTACACCAAATTTCTTCTTTTCTGTATTTTATTTTGTTGTTGAATATCCTTTGCTTTAATGAATAAAGGCATTTATGTGGTAATTTTGTGCGACTAGAACTATTTAGGCGATTGATGTGTAGAATGGAAAATTATTTGTTCAATTAGAATCGCCTAGGTAGGCGACAGGCAACGCATAGAATGTTATTTGTTTGACCAGGATCGCCTAGGTAGGCGGCAAGGAAAGCATATAAAATTATTTGTTCGCCCAGGATCGCCTAGGTAGGTGACAAGGAACACGTATCAAATTATTCGTTCAACTAGGACCGACTAAGTAGGCAATAAGGACATGTATAAAATTATTTAGTCGACTAAGACCACCTAGGTAGGCAACATGGAACTAAGAAAATAAATTTCTCGACAAGGACCACCTAGGTAGGCGACATGGAACACGTAGAAAATTATATTTTTGACTAGGACCACCAAGATAGGCGTCGAGGAACGTCTAGGACTTTCAGCCAACAACACATGTAATTTTAATAAACCCTTATTTTATTCGATAGGGGTGTCTCGTTAAAACCTTCCTGGCCAAAATCCCCCTTAGGAATAAAAGACTAGGTAAGGAAAAAGAGTACACCTAGGGTTACAAATCCCTTAGGTGATCGATGAATTTTTAGTTAAAGTAGAACTATAAATGTATTACATTCTAGGTGTTTTGTATAGGTTGCCCCGATAGCTGCTCCAATCGATATGCTCCTTTGTCTACGTCTTCACTAAATCGAAATGGTCCTTCCCAATTGACGAAGAACTTCGCTTCCTTTTTCCTTGCATTACTAGCCATGCACCACACCAGGTCTCCCTTCAAGAAGTTCTACAGTTGGAGCTTGGAGTTGTATTTTTTAGCTGCCATTCGTCTAGTATCTCGGATTTGCGCTTTCTCTTGTTGTTTCATCAAGAGATTGAGGCTTCTACTAATGCTTTCTTGGTTTTGGTACTCGTTAAAGTTTTGTCGTAGTAGGTAGGGCTCTCCTATTTCGAGAGGTATGATAGCCTGTGTGTCATACACCGAGCTGAACTAGGATTCATGTGTCAAGGACTAGGGGGTACATTGATAGGCCCACATGACTTCCAACAGATCTTCTGGCCACCGCCCTTTTGATCAATCAAGTCTTTTCTTCAACTTGACGAGGATGACTTTGTTGGCAGCTTCAGCTTAGGGGTTGCTTTGCTGGTGTTCCATGGAGCTAGTAATATGTTTGATGTCGAGGCCTATATAGAATTTCGACAATTCCTTATATATGAACTACCACCCATTATTCATAACAATTTTATGAGGTACATCGTACTGATAGTTGATATTCTTCTAGACGAACTAGTGAACTTGTTGAGTCGTGATAGATGCTAATGGTTAGGCCTCAATCCAATTGGTAAAGTCGTCAACGCTAGCTCTCAGGAACTTGACCTGCCCTTTTCTCGGGGTGAAGGGTCTGAGGATGTCCATGCCCCATTTAGCGAATGACCAAGGGGAAAAAATATGGTGTAGTTACTCCATGTTTATTTGTCACTATTAATGTTCATGCATTTGTTAGTTCTACCATTGGAGGGGGCCAACAAAGTTTGTTGGAGTAGGGATCTATATTTCATTTTTTTCTTAGTATTGACTACTTTGGATAATATTGCGAACTAGATGATAGCACTGAAGCAAAATGGGGTTTTTAACCTGGTACTCATTGTTTAAATGGCCCATGATAAGTCTAGAGTTCGACCGACACAACAATCTTTGGGCTTACTTCTTTGGCTAATGTCAACCCGGACATAATGGCTTTATACTCTACTTGGTTATTGATGTTTTAAAACCAAAATGTGGAGACTTTTCGATCAACACATGATTAGGTCCTTCTAGCACCATTTCAGCTCTTGCTCCCTTTGGGTTTGATGACCCATCAACGTATAATGTCCACCACTCTTCTTTTAGCATGTGTTGCTTGTGTAGTTTGCCAAAATCTACTAAGCATTTAGCCGTTATCGGTCCTCTGGGTTCGTATTAAATATTAAACTCAGATAGCTCCACGGACCAAAATGACATCCTTCTTGCCAAATGAAGTTTTTGAAATATCCTATGTATAAGATAATTAGTTTTAACGATGATGTGATGATTTTGGAAGTATGGTTTCAATCTTTTAGCCATGGTGACAAAGGAAAAGGGCACCTTTTCGACCATTTGGTACCAGGTTTCTGGGTCTTGCAAGGTTCTGCTGACAAATTATATTGGTTCTTGTTTTCCTTCCTTTTATTGGATAAGGATCATGATAATTGCATCCTTATTACAACAATGCACAATACAGGAAGGGATGTAAGCATCTGCTTCAAGTGATCAAATCCTTCTTGAATTTCTGTCCCAAGTGAAGATAGTCGACTTTTTTAGCAGTTTGATCATCAATTGTGTCTTGTCTGCTAAATGTGGCAAGAATGATGATATTGCCGTTAGTCGCCTTATGAGGTATTGTACCACTTTGATGTTGTTGGGACTTCTCATCTCATTGATTGCTCGTCATTTTTCAAGGTTTGCTTCAATTCTCCTTCGAGTTAGGATAAATCCTAGAAGTTTGTCGCCATCTACTCCAAAGACACATTTTTTCGGGTTAAGGCACATATTATAAGCTTTTAGGACCGTGAAAACTTCGGCTAAATCTTGGGAATGTTGTGTTAGGTTAGGAGATTTGACCACTATGTCATCCACATACACTTCTACGCTTATACTATGAAGGTGTCTCAAAACCTTGTCCATTAATTATTAATAAGCTTTGGCGTTCTTAAGACCATAGGGCATGACCTTGTAGTAGTAGTTAGATTGCTTCATGATAAAGGCTATTTTAAGCATTTCTGATTCTGCCATTGGGATCTGGTTATAGCTAGAATATGCATCTAGGAAATTATGATGCTATGGTTGGCGGATCTGTCAACAAGTTGGTCTATGCTGGGTAGAGGGTAGGCGTCCTTGGGGCATGCCTTGTTCAAATTAGTGTAATCCATGCATATCCACCACATTCCACTAGATTTCTTTATTAGTACAATGTTAGAGAGCTAAGTGGTATAGTGGGCTTCTTTGACAAAGTCAACGTTTAAGAGTTTAACGACCTCAACCTTACCCACTTGTTCCCTCTCTTCCCCTAACTTTCTCTTTTTCTACGATACAGTAAAGCCTCATGGAAAATGGATAACTTGTGTGAAGCAATTTTTGGGAAAGAACCTGGGAGGTCTGCGACTATCTAGGTGAACAAGTATGTGTTCTGGGTGAGGGCTCGACCTACAGTTACTTTGTCTTTTTCATCCATCGTGGATCCTACCTTGAAACTTTGTCCTTCTGGGAGAGGAAAGTCCTTTGTCTCTCCCACCGGTTCTATTTGTGTGTCACTTCTTAACCAAGGGTTTAGATCTTTGCCTATCAAGATGGTTTCGTTGTCAGGTGCTCGTATTATGTTTTTAGTTGCCAAGACGAGGGTCGAGTGTCGTAAGCTTGCTATGTAACATTATCTTGCTAACTTTTGATCTTCATGTATGGTGGTGATGTCTATGAATGCTGATAAGAATTTCATTGCATGGTGGGGGGTGGACACCACAACTCCCAACATGTTTAGTGAAGGCCTTCCCAACAAGATGTTATAGGACGTGTGCACTTCAATGACTAGGTACCAAATATGTATTATTTTTGTCAGGTTTCCCTCACGAAATATTGTGTGCAAATCTGTGTACCCTCTTGTAGATACATTTTCCACGAGAATCCATATATCGTCTTGCCGTACAACACCATTGCTTCTTCTGGTAGCAACAACTGCTTGTACTTTTTCTAGCAGAGAATGTTTATTGAAGTGCCTTGATTGATGAGAACTTTCTTAATTGTGAAACTTTCTTAATTGTGAAACTTTCTATTTCATTGGTGATCATCAGTGGGTTTTCTTGAACCATATCTACTCTTTGGAAATCAACATCTGTAAAGGTGATAGGCGGCATTCTCTTTCTTCGATAAGCTCTTGATATGACGTTAACCAACCGTATGACTTGTAGGTGTTGCTTTTTGGTTGATGACGATGCCCTTCATCCTGTTAATCCTCTTGATATAGTATTTATCGTCCCTATCAACAGTGGTTTCTCGTCCAGACACTTGTCTTCCTGCGGTGTCGCTTCTTCCTTCTTACCTTCTTTGTCCTCATCCGTTCGTTGGGTGTATCGGTTATCACTCCTTTTGTATCCGAACCTCGAACTTATTTTATCGTAATGTCTTACAAAGCGTTTGAGATGGCCAACTACTCTATTTTGTCTCGAAGGGTCGAGCATTCCTCATGTTGTGGTCGTTGTTGTAGTTATATTTATAGTATTTTCTCATGTAAGCATTTGGGAGGTTTAGAGACTTTCATGGTGGTGGTATCATGTTCGTTTGCAGAGCCTCCTCGAGGATGCGAGAACGTGGTGCATTAAGGGGGTCGTATTGCAAGAACTGGGGTGGTATGGGCTCCCTGAGTCGGGGACCTCCATTTTGTGTCATTTCTCGGTCAATTCCTTACTTCTTAGTTTGTGCAGTTTCAGTGCGAAGATTATTCCTCAATTCTCTCATTTCTTCAACGCGAATGTAATTTGCAGCCCCCAACCTCAACTTATTCATGGTGGTTAGGGGTTTCATGCAAAGGTTATTGGCGAAAGGGCCCGACTTTAACATCATAGCCATGTACTAGAGGACAACTTCTAGGCTCAGGTTCTTTATGTTTAGCACCACATTACTAAACCTCTCAATGAAGGCTTTCAACATTTCATCCTTTTCTTGGCTTACCTTGAGAAGTGACAAGGAGGTATGGGATAGGCGTGGCTACCGAAAAATTGGCTTATGAACAGGCTTGACAGGGTCTCAAAGTAGTCTAATGAATAGAGCCATAATGAGGTGAACCATTCTAAGGTCAGACCATTGAAAGTTGTGGGAAAAGCTTTACACATAACGACGTCTTGAATTGAGTAGAGGCCTACTTGGATTATATAAACAAAGATATGTTCGTCCAGATTAGTACTCTCATCATAGTGGTTTAGAGTAAAAACTTCCCATTGTTTAAGGAGCGGAGTTTTTGTGATGCCATCTATAAAAAGGTGTCGATTCTTGGTCTTCACCATTGTGTTGGTTTAGGCGATGCCAACGGTTTAGGGAGTAGGGTTCTACTCACTTTCTTCCTTAGTGGTGTGCGAGGTTTTGACATGTTGGTGGTTCTTGGAGTGGTCTGGGGCTTCCCTGTCCTTTCCCCTAACATTGGTCGTTTCAGCTTCTTCCTTTCTCCTAAGCCTTGACTTCTCCTGCCTCAGCGCATCCATCTCGTCGACACTTAACTTCCTAAATTCCACAAACTCCTAATGCATCTTAGCCTATCCTTGTAGGATAAAAACCAAGTTTGCTTGCAATTGTCCTTCTTCTCTCACTTCAGCCATTCTACTAATGGTGGAAACCATTTAGTAGTCCTTTCCTTGCGAAACATTAGTTGACCCCACAGTAAGTGCCAATTGTTCTTACAAGGCCAAAGTAGTACCTCATAAAGATTAAAAGACTTTTGAATGGATTTCTCTCTTGTAGGTGGTAGTCATCCTCTAAGTTCTTGTCCTTTTGTAGCTCAAAGTGTGTGGAGGTACTTTTCTTCTATGGTCAAATATCTAGGATTAGAAATTAATGACGAAAGTGAGTCTAATTATCTAGGACTACGTGTATTTATAATAATTTTTTAAGGATCATTACCTGGCATTTTATAGTATGACGTGGATTCTAACTTGGTCATGGACTTGGGCCTAGTTATGGGCTTTGTGGGCCTAACATTGGAGCCCAATCTGCTGGAAAGTCTGCTCGATATTTAACAAATTCTTCCAATTTATGTCTGTGGAGAAGGGTTTCATACTTATTGTTTTACCGACACGTACCCTACTTTTGGTCGAGTGTCCTGCCATTTGGCCGCCTACTTTTTTTGTTTATCTTACTTGGGCTATTAAGTACCCGGTCTGGACTCTTGGATACAACCATTAACTAGCCGATTATCAGAGGTGTATTAGGCTTCCCAACATTTTATGGGTTATTCTCCTTCTAAGCTTATGGTTGACCTTCCTTTGGGAGATGGACAAGTTCCTAGCCTAAGGTCTAGCTATTAATCGGGAATTGGTTGACCCTATATGGTACATATTGGATTCACACTAAAAAATTATGTTTTTGATTTGTTCATAAATTAGAGATAAGTATCATTCTTAAGTTTAGGAAGAATTAAGCTATAATAAATATATGCCAACAAGTATCATTTCAATTATTTATAGATAAGATTATAGGTACTCAATTAAATGATATAAATTTACCATGTTGTATATAAGGTTAGATAGATAATATAAAAATTAATTCGATAAAAACTATGTCAAAACTTTATAATAGAAATTAGAATTAGATAGTTTTCACAATTAGTTTATAATATATATATATATATATATATATATATATATATATATATATATATATTTATATATATATATATATATATGGAGAAAGAGATAAAGTTATTTGATATTAATGATGTGAACTACTTTGGGTAAGTTTGATGTGTAAATATATATAGTTATCATATTACAATATCATTTACTCAATCTTATTTAATTTTTTTGTCTATGATTGTGTTCTCTGAAAAAAAATCAAGGTGGTGTAGGAAAAAAAAATCTAAAAATTATATCATGAAAATTATGTTTTTTTTTCTTTTTCTTATTTATATATTTAAAAATGTAATATGAACATTTACTAAATAAGATGGAAAATAACATATATGTTACATTATATTATATTTCAAACTTCCTTACCTACAAATATTAATAAATTGTAGACAAAGATTCAATTATATAAGTCTTTGTTAATTTTTGTTTTGAATATTAATGTTAGCACGTAGATTTAAATTATGAGATAAAGACTCCGAAATTATGGTTGAATTAGCAAATATTAAGGAAAGTTCTTTTTG